>Ga0209208_10000642_pt1 | contig 46381 bp, 32 predicted proteins | sample S1TSphfallax_3_FD_187694 | JGI IMG/M metagenome (GOLD analysis project Ga0209208, IMG submission 187694) | Host-associated microbial communities from peat moss isolated from Minnesota, USA - S1T2_Fd - Sphagnum fallax MG (SPAdes) (version 2) | ecosystem: Host-associated > Plants > Peat moss >...
TGCCCACAAACTTTGTGCCCACCTTTTTAAAAAATAATTAAAGAAATTAGAGGGAATTTATGTTTTAAAAATCCAATCAATCCCAACTTTTTTGACCCAAGGGCTAACAAACTTTGCACCTACATTCAAAAAATATATTAAGAAAATTTCAGAAAAGATTATGATAAAAAGTTTGTAAATTCACTTCAAAAAAAAGTTATGAAAAAATCTGAGTTTTTGAACATCAAAATCTGACCAATCATGATTTTTTGAACTCATGTAACAGACTTGGTGCTAAGGCATTCGACAAGAAATGAGCTTGGCACCAAGCCCATTACACCATGAAACATTATTCTTAGTACATTTAATGTTAGTTTTTCATCCATTTGCATTTTCGTACTCCTTGGGTCCTCAACCTTTGTGTGTAAACGGAATTTAAACCTTGAAATGACTTTCTCTCTAATAAAAAGTTTTCCATTTTAATCATGAGCTTCCAGATTGTAATGTAAAGTTGGCCTAAGTTGGAATTAAACTTACTTTTGAGTACTTATTTAATATCACTTAACCCATCATCAGACAATCACAGATTTGCTGTTGTCTAAAATTTAGCAGCATTTAGAGCTAAAGTTGTACATCACTACACTAGTACTTTCTTACTAAGTACGTACTTAGTCTCCTTAATTACCCATTCAGGAATCCAGTTAGCGAAACTCTATGTAATGGTGATTCACTTTGTCTTCCTGGGAGATGATTATAGATTAGATTAGCATAATATTGTAATCTGAAAAGGTATCAAGGGTTCATTGTACTGCTAGGTAACTTAAATTAGTTTATGCTCTACTAAATCTTCCTATAAACAGTGCTACCGAATTGGAGGTATCTAATTAGCGAATTGGTAATGATCTGCTTACTTTCCCTCACTGAGAGATTATAGATTAGTTTAGTATAAAAGAACTGAAGAAGCATTCAGGGTTCAGCTTGCAATTAACTAACAGATAAATAATTGTGCAGCAGATAGTTGCTAGTTAATTGCTTTCACTTAATCTTCTCTAGATAGTTCATTGAGGAATCTAGTTAGTGAAACTGGTAATTGGTGCTCACTTTCCCTCCTTGGGAGATTACACCTTGACAAGATGAGCTTCATAAAAGGAAACTAAAGAGGGTGGCTTAAGGTCCATCATACAACTAGGTAATTGTGCAGCAAAACTTGCTAGTTAATGCTTTCACTTAATCTACGTTAAGTACTACATAGTTAATTATCTACTCGATAGTTGATTCAATAATGGGTAGTGACGGCTTTCATTTAGATCTCAAGGTGTTTCATTCTCATGGTCTTCTAGTAAATTTTAGCCACCGAAAGTCATTTAGAGGGGGAACTAACTGGAACCCTCTGTAAGTAGTCATTACTAAGGTTATGTTGAACACTTAACTGTGACTGGGAATTTTGGATTCTCTCTTAGATCTTCAGTTATTATTAATGGAGGCTGAGTAGGTCTGGACTCTGGACTCTCCTCTGTCCTTGCATTTGATGTTGCATTTAAATATATGTCTGACCCTTATGACCAGGCCTTAAATTTGATGGGCAGGGCTGCCCTGTGTATCTAAGGATTTCGCCTAGATTTCCGCTTTACCATAAACAAATTTAAGATTCATAAGAAAATTTTGTGTATGGTAAGGTCCTAGGGTGGGGGCATTCCCCAATTTATAAAAAAGTTACCCAGGACGAGTGGGTAGTTGACTACAGGCTTTCATGGCTTGCATTTCAGGAATGTCCCTACACAATGGCCTTACTCCTGCTACCGCACAAGGTTCATGTTACCATAAGTCTAAACATAGGTAGATCATGAGGTGGAAGGAGCAAGAGGCACCTTACACCTTAAAGTTGGTGTAAGAGGCCTCTTGTAGGCTTCTGGTGTCTCTTGTCTTTGACTTTTTCTTTTGAAGCACAACAGAAGATCCAACCTGAGAAGCCGTTGGCAGCCCCAATCAAGCTCATTGACAAAGGGCCAGCAGGAGTTTCACTTGCACCTCACTGGGTTCTCACTGGGTTTGAGAGCCTAGGACCTTTTGCGATCCCAGGAAATGCCTCCAAACATTTTATGTAAAGTGGAGGGAGACAGGGTAACCCTATTCACATTGCATATACATCTCTGTATATAAGTTTGTACCCTGTACATTTAATGCCCAAGGTTGCCCTTTGCAGGGAACAATTTGACCAAGAATTACCATTTACACAAAAACAAAAAATCATAATGAAATTTTGTAAGATGGATCAAGAGAAGGTGGCCTTGTGGACATTGAGTATATATATGGGTACATACATGTATGCTTGCTTGTTTATTTTTAACAGAACCATTTTCTTTGTAGTGTTGTTCAAATTGAAGCACTCATTTAATTATTAAGGTTTGAAGGATTACTAATTTTTTTGGCATAAGTTGGAAGGATCGGACCTTATTTGAAGGTACTATAATGAAAAGAACAAGCCAAAAAAATCCTCTCACTCCCATGAGTTCAGGAGACAACAAAAAAAATAAAATAAGATGATCAATGGCATCATCTTCTCAACAAACAGGATTGTCAACTTCATTTATACAACTTAAAACATTCACTTCTAAGCCACAATTTGGTATTAGGACACTCCAAATTTACTCTAAACTATTGTTTTCCGTATTTGTGATTCCATCACACAAGAATCTCAAATGCAACCCAACAACATCCATTCTAATCACAAGATCTGAATGCTACAAACAACATAGAATTGTAAACAATCACAACACCAAACCCAGACAATATAGATAGATATAGAACTTCATGTATACCATTGTTATCTAAATGTGTGCATTTTTTGGATATGAATTCAGATAGTTGTCGAATATGGATGTAGACATATCTTACAATTGCATTGTTTTCAATTTCTTGTGTTATGGGTATCCGGTGGATGTCCTTTCAACAAATAACTCACAACTATGTATATTTGGATGTTAATGAACTTGCATATTTTTTAATTATTCATATCCATATGTTATGGTTAGTTGGGGTTTGGATATAAATTTTCATGTTATTCATATCTAGTAGTGAAATTATAATTGTTGGATATGTGCAAAGTATATTTGTAAAATCAAGGTTTAAGGGACTTGACATGAAACACCTTATAAGGGTTTTGGGTTTATGGTAGTTTGAATGTTTCTTTGTCTTTTTCATCTTTTTGCTCAAAGCGATGAAGCTTGAGTTGTTTTTCTCTTTGTCACGAGGATGAACACTTTTGTTTCAACAAAATGTGGGCAATGAACACCTTTGTAACTATCTCTTAAACACTAGGTACATCACACTTTGTTTATTTCCTCAAGGTTTTTGGTTTTCTTTCTTGATTGAGTTGTTATGGTTATGGGAGCTTGAATATTGCACAAGTTTTGGCTTCACACATAAGTTTCGGCTTTTTGCACGCGTTTTAGCTTCAAGAAGTTTTAAGTTTGAGCAAATTTCACTAACTTTTCCATTCACACATTTGCAAGTTTCGTGTTTGCATTATTTTTTGTTTTCTTTGCGTAGTTCATGGTGTCTTTCACACTCTAGAGTCTGGATTTTTGTTGATGTTACTAAACACATTTTTCACGCTCTAAATTATTGTTAATATTGTTAAGCATGTCTTTTGCACTTTGGAATCTAGATTCTTATTAACGTTGTTGAGCGTGTAATTCACACTTTGGAGACTAGATTCTTGTTGATGTTGCTAAATGAGTCTTTTGCATTCTAGAGTCTGGATTCTTGTTCTAAATTCACACTTTGGAGTTTGGATTTTAATTGTTGTTGTTGATGTTGTTGTTCTAACTTTTGTGGGTAGTCGATGTTACTATTATAGTTATTTTGGGAAGTTGATGGTGTTGTTGTTACTACTGAACATAGAAGTTCTATTTCATTTGCCTTTACCTACACGTCTTTCTAGTAGCAATTATAAGTTCATTTTGGCTTCACAAGTTTTTGGGTTTGAACAAATCACATTTACCTTTAAAAATTTTAACTACACTAATCTCCAAATTTGAGCAAATTAATTTGCATTCTAGTTTATGGTCAATTTTCTATCGTGGTTTTTAATTTGTATTTTGGTTTTTAGTTAGTTTTGAACATACCAACAATGATGAATGATAATGATGTGTGTTTGTTTGAATATGTTGGTGAGGTTGAAATGGATTGACACACTAATCTAATTTTTAATGTTCTTGCATTAAGTGTTGCAATTGCAATGAACTTGCCAAATGTTGAAAATGTACATCTACTGATGTTTAGGTTATGCAATTTACATGTACACAAGCTCATGCTATAGCTTGGAATCCACATAGCTAGAACTCTATTTGTTGGGGTTTTTTTATTGTGAATGATAATTTACTTGTGGATCTTGTGAAACTACAAATGTCACGATGTATAATCTATAGAATAAAATTAAAAAATGGTAATTTTTTGTTATAAGTATCTACCCCAAGGAAAGGTTTAATCAAATATAATAAGATCAATGGGATCACACCCATGTGAGAATTCATGTTGACTCTGCACATCCCAAGTTGGTTGCTTAAAGGATATCACATATTGTTGTTGAAAAAGTTGTTGTGGAAACAAATCATAGTTGGTAGTTAAACAAAAAGATGCATGGTCCTTCCAAGTGTGCAATCACTATTTTTTTGGGTGCAACCAATCTTTATAAGAAAATTAATAACTCACAACAACAATTTCTTGAAAATTTGGTTTTATACATTTGCAAAGGGTGTGGGGCCCTTTCAAGTTGTGAAATTGTTTGGTTATGGAGGTTAGTATTACAAAAGTGTTCGCATGTCATTTTTCCTTTTCACTCTCATGTAGTTGAAGAAGTTTTACCTAAAATGGTCCAAAAAACAATGAACCTACATGTGTTTCCTAACCTCAAATCTACAACAACTATGTTTGTTAGTTTTGATCTCTAGATGTATAAAGGAGGTGTAGATACATTTATTTTAATTAATAATTACTTGAGTGATTCTTGGATTTTTATGGATGTTACAATTGGATTGTTTAAGGTGCATGATATCACTAGGGTTTCCATGGCTAGGCATTTGAAATCTTTGTTTGGAAAATATGATTTGACGCATCAAATGTGATTACCTTTGTGATAGATGAAACTAACAACTTGACATCAATGGCATTGGCATTACATTCTATTGTTGATTGTTAGCCTTTAAAACTTGAAAGGGTTCATGAAGGTATGTGTTTTGGTCACATTATGTTTAAGGCATGCGAATATGTTACAAATTGATGAAAAGGTGATTAATGATTTGAAACATGTTGGTGTGAAGGCTAACCAAGGTAATATTTAGAAGATAATCATATAGATTAAAAAATTAGGTAAAGGGAGGCAAAAATGGGAGAAGGCATGTGTGGAGAGGGCTTGTGGCCTTACAAACTCCAAACACCATTAAAATTGAGATTTACAAGCAAAATTTACATTTGAAGAAGCATTAAAGTTCAAGAATGCCATAATTTTAAGTTACGGGCGACAATGGACAATGACATCACAACATATTGATCCTAAGTTTGAGGTGTGGGCAATTGCAGAAGCATTCCCTCATGTTTTGAATCTTGTTGTCATTGCTTGTGTGATCAACCAGTCTCAAGGTCATTGGTTCATGTCTAATGCTTTGATTACATGTATTAATTTGAAACAAACTATGGAAGCTAAGATGGGACAAGTTGTTGATGTGACTAATGTTCTTAACCCTTTTGATTTTAAGGTGTTCCTTTTTAAAAAAAATGGGGTTTCAGTTGTTAAGGTGATCAAAACATGTCTTTGTTTCTTGATACTTTATGATCTATATCAATTCCACAACATGTTTGCCTTTATGTTTGATCCTTGTTTCAAGTCTTTATAAGTCTTGGAAAGCTATGTGGGATGGGGGAATGCTATCCATCTTACCATTGAGTATGATGCAAAAGCAATAATTCATTGATTAATGATCATTTTTGATGTATTGAACCTTACTATCGAAGAATCTACAACCCAAGTTGATGGATCATATGTTGGAGTTGTTGTTGAAAAAGAAGACAATAACATCTTTGGTGTTGGTGTTTTTATTGAGGAGTCTCCCATGTTCTTGTTATAGGGGAGTTGTTTCTATTCAAGAAGCTATCTATAGTTTTAGCTACATGTGTTGATCCCCTTGTTTGGTGACACATTCATGAAATTCAATTCCAAAATGTTGGCTTCCTTGCCAAGTAGATCCTTGGAATTTTGGGATCACAAAGTGAAATTGAACATGTGTTTAGTCTTGTTGGTGTGTTGACAACTCTATCTAACATTACTAATTACAAGTGGAAAACTTAAATCATATCATCACTGTTGTGAAAAATTGATCAGACGATTCACAAATGAATCACACATGACATAAAGATATGAAGGATTTTATGATAGTTGAAACTTAATTAGCCAAAGACAAGTATGACCTAATTGAAAACACATTATGTTTTACCAATTGAATTGGATGGTGATGAAGTTTTACATGGTAAGTCTATCTATGATCTCTTTTTTACTTTATTATTATTATTTTTTTGTTCGTTTGAGAGCTTATTAAAGAGTTGAATCTATGTGCCATTGTGAATTTATAGTTTATTGTTGAAGTTTACCAATGACAAGGATGGTGTCTTAATTGTGTTTTGTGGGGTTGGGGTGTTTATGTGTTTTCATGGGGTGTATGTGGGTTGTGGTTGTGACAGGCAACTTGTGTTGCATTGGGCAAAGTCCTATAAAGAATTGGGGTTCAACTCCCTTACAAGTTATTAATGTGTTCAAATTTATGTGATTGTAAACTAAATTTCAAACATAAAAAATTTATGTGTATTTGTTGTACATATCCTTTTGTTAGTTTGATTTTGACAGCTAACAAATCCATATATGGTCAAGGAAGAAAAATGAACATGAATTCATATCCACCTTGACACAAATATGAGAAAAAAAATTCAATGCATATCCTTATGTAATATTTGATAGAGAATATGTTATATTAGTATCTTGTAATAAACATCAAAACTTGATATCCAAACAACATTGGTGTATACCCCATAAATTTTGAAATTCTCTCATTATTCATAGGAAGCTTGTACAAGAGATAATAACCCTCTGATTAGGATTGCAACAAAAATCTTGAAAACATGTGCATATGCAAAAAATGATGAATTTATAATCTTTCAAAATTCCCATTCTCACAAGTTTCTCTCCTTTTCAACACACAAAATATCAAAACATAGACTAAAGTATATCAATCCCAAGCATTGAGAATCATATGGACAAATGCTCAAACCCCCTAGAGCTTTTCATGACCCCCTTATGCTCCTATATTAGGATCTTCTACCAAAAAGTTCAACAACAAATCCTAATTTCTTTGCGCAATGAAGATATCAAAAAAACATATTGGACATTTAATTACTGAGAGCATTTTCTCTTCAACAAGACACATAATCAATTTTTGCAAACATAGTGCCAACCTATGAATATTTGGAAAGAGGGCTTAGATCGCATGAAACCCACCTTAAGAAGTTGTCTGCATTCACTAACAACCTAAAAATGCATCAATTATAAATAACACATCACAATTCCAAAATCAACAGAACCACACAAAGCTCATCAGAAAAAAAACAAATTAACAACCTAGCTTATACCACATATTTTGCATCATCATTACTACAAACCATCTCCAATTCTTTAGGCAAGTAGCAGCTCACAATTTTTTTCATTGAATAATGAAAAACAAAAAGGTGACAGACTTCTTTGGGCTATTAAGAGAGACAGCCCCTGATGAAACACATGGCTAGCTATCTCAGCCCTAAATCCATATCACAGCACATTAAACCACTTCAAAGTTATGGTGTCACCAAAAGAGAGGAGAGAGAGTTAAAGAGAGAGCTATGCAGAAACACAGAGACAACCAGACATGGTGAGCATACAGACCCAAACTGGATCTGAGCTCCCTGATCTTCTGACCTGCACCACACCCCACTCTAACAATCTACATAATTCATTAGCACACAACGCCTGATTCTTCAACAAAAATGATTTGCTCAAAATAAAGATCAACACGTCGGATTTCAGGGAGCAAACCCCTATGCCTTAAATCAGATTAACAAACCGAGGACTGTCTCATGTCCGATCTACAATGCACATCATCTAGGTTGCAACAGGAACTTCAAGTGAGACCTTCGAGGTTAGATCCCTTTGTGTTCATTCGGTCCCTCGAGCCACTAAACCACATCCCTCAACTGCCTCTATACATTACTCTCATTCTCCACATTTTGAAACCCAGCACCCAGAAACCTAGCAGCAACCCTCTGAGATCTCGGACGCGGACCAACAATAAACCAAGCTCGCAACGAATCCTCTCACAATGACAGCCCATCATGCCCACACAACAGATCTGCAGGCACAGACCCCTCCTACCTCTCATTCTCCACAAAATAACACTCTGCTGACCACAACTCAAATGCAAACAAATCCCCACAGAAACACGTTCCGCCAACAGATCCTTTCCCTCTCTTCTACCTGCCCATACATCTAAGGCTCGGACCCCTTAGAGCTCTCATCATTCCTCGGCGCCACCTTCCATGCTAATTGCATTAAGAGATTACACAGTTGCTCAGCATGATACTGGCGCAGTGGAAGAAAATTAGCAACAAGTTAAACAATTGCATGAAGAACAACTAGAGAGAAAATCACATTCCTGACCACTCAGAATACTGCCCCCCTTGTCTGCCAGTCTTCCAAAATCCAAATCGCCCTCCTACCTCCATAATTCTAGCCGTTACATGTTTGGCTTCCCGCTCAAGCTTTCCCATGCACCGTTACAGGTTCATGTCCCCAAAACCATAAAATGGCCGCCTTCATTAAGTCCGTTTTTCCGGCGGGTTTAATTTCTTAAACCCTTAAACCAAAAAGATCAGATTTCCAAACTCAGTAGCCATAATCAGGTTTCCGTTCGGCCACCCCATAACCGGTCACAATGGAACTAGTTTTGCCTATGATCCAAATTTTATTGGTCGGTTTGTGCAGTTCCTATAGGCTTTCACAGACAAGAAAAAATTGTGAACTAGCAGCCAGGTAAGCCTCCCCCCACTGGGCCAAACTTATTATCACCTGTGTAAGGTAAACCCTAAACCTTACATAGGTGATAGTAAGTTTTCTAAGCTACCTGGTTGAGGAAGTATGTTTCCTTGATTCCTAGGCATTCTTTAGCAAATAAGGCTTCAATTTTAAGCTTTGGTTATAGCTCATAGAACTTGCCAAATCTTTTTGTTCATACAAAAATAAGGATACTTAGGCCCACTTTAGATGGGGTCCAGGGTCCAAATTTGTAGAAACCAATTTTGAATCCTTGAGTTGGACCCTAGTTGCATCTTGGTCTTTCAAATCATGAGCTCTCCTTTAAAGTTTTTTTTTATGGCTTGAACCAATTGATTTTTCCTCCAAAATGGTGCCACCTAGACTTAGCCTCGATTTGCCACTTTTTGGTTTTGAACCCTCATCTAAAGGCCATGGGTCCTATTTATGGATCTCATCCAATAAGATCTCTGTATTTGATTGGACCCTGGACCTTAAATCCTCATCTAAAGTGGCCTTTACAATCTCCAAATTTATTTGCTTGGAATGGAATGTTCATTTTCAGTTATTTTCAAAATGCACTTCTTGCTCACTCAAATGGAAAAAGTCGTAGCACTTCAAAACGAAATTTACTGGGAGGAATTAATGGAAGACAGGTACTGGGCATTCATGGGTGAACTTTGAACGTTTGAAACCTCATGCAGTGTTGCAAAATGGACTAGAACTCATTGTTTGTTCAAGGTCTTGATTCAATGGAGATAATTAGAAATTTGTCTTTTGGCTCTATGACGTTTAAATTTGGGACACATGTAGTTTGTTTGCCAGACTCATCCAAATGATAACCTTGAGGATTTTGAGTTCTGAGCTTGATGTCAATGAAGGAAGAGCTGCACCCCATGGTTTTGGATGCTTAATCCTTTCGTTTAGTGAAAATGCCATGATAGGTGTTATGAGGAAAAAGAGTAGTATTCAAGTTGCAACTAGTGTGTCCAGTTCTTATTTTCAAGGGAACTTGCAGTTTTGGTTCCAACCTTTTTAAAAACATTTGAAAGAACCTGTTCTGATTCAAGAGATTTTTAAATTTTTTCTAGAAACTTTGGTCTGGTTGTGAACTTGGTTCTTCACATTTCAAGACTCTTAGTTCCCAGTTCTTCAAAAAAAGCTCCTAAGCAAGTCCAATTCTGAACTGAGTTCAGTTCTACCTACCTATTCATAGCCCAAAACTGTTAAAAAAAAAGTTACAACCAACAAAAGTGACAACTTATATCAAGTACATGCCTAAACCAAAAGATTGTAGTTGTTACTTTTGAGCCATGCTCCAAAAGTAACAACTACAATCTTTTAATGGCATCCCCACACCTGCCCCCAATTTTATTAAAAATAATGTATACCTGAATTGTTTCTCACACTAACAACATTCCTAACCCCTAACTGGGGAAAAAAAACATAAAAAATATAATTATTTAAAAAAATGAATAACCAGACCTTGGATACAACCAGGTTAGGGATTGGTTTTGGTATGGGGTCCAGTTCTACCTGAAGGCCAATTTTCAGTTTTGGTTCTAGCTCAAGGTTTGGTTCTCAGGCTGGTTTTAGTTTCGGTTCCTAAATTTACTTCTAAAAGTTTAATCAGTAGTCCCGGAACCTGAAACTGGAACCACTAGTTCTCACCTACTAAGGCAGAGAACTGGGTGACACTGGTTACAACCATTGTTGGATGGTTCTTTACTTTCACAAAGAGAACCTCTGTTCCTGGTTTAAGTGTAGCTTAATTTATTTTTAGAACTATCTTCCAAATTAAGTGGAAATTCTAGCTGAAAGAAATTAGAACTGTAATACTAATCAATTTATTCCAACTAGACACTAGAACTTCCACACATAAATGGAACCAGATTTGGGTCCAGCTCTTCTCCAACAAAAAAATAGTATGATTCTGGTTTCAGTTTTGGTTTTCAAAATCAGACCCAGAGCTGGTTTTGTTCTAGTCACTTTTGTCTAGTCAGTTCTAACCCAGACCAGAACCAATGATTAATTTCCAGGTAACCTCTAGTTAAACCCCAGTTGAACCTTTTTTTCTCAAAAATCTCAATTCTAGTTCTGGTTCCACACCTAAATAGAACTGGGAAGGAACATTGTTCCAGGTCTGATTCTTCTTATTAAAATAACCAAGTTCCAATTCTTGTTCCAGATTCAAAAATCTAACCTGGTTTTGGTTTGGTTCTTACTGATGGAAACCAGAATTGAAAGTTAAATGACTTTGGCCATTTATACCTACACCACTCTCTTGATACCTGAGTGAAATTTGAATACCCAGCGCCACAACATTCATGATTGACGGTCTTTTAGAATATGAGATCTGGAAGACTATTATATTCCCTGCACCCACCTGTAGCGCTTTAAATTAAGGGAAATCGATATTCACTATTTCATCATGTAATTGAAAACACAATGGTTTCAAGTCAACAAAATAAATAAAGTTCAACATAGTCTCCACTGCATAGTAGCTGAACGACTTGCTTTATTTGTTCTCTGGGCTTGCTTCATTGTTGTTTGGAATATTGGTGTAATACAACTAGTGTGTAAGAGTGTAATCCATGCTAACCAGGTGGTCTAAATCAATGGCCTCTTTGATGGGTTGTTCATAATTTTGGTAATTAATGTGAGAGCATGCCTAATTGAGGAATTTGATTTCCAGAGTTGGGAAGATCTTTTCAAAGGCTATAAGACAAATTGGATCTTATAAGAAATGAAGAAGTTATTAAATGAGTTTTTGAATGTCTAGGACTCATAACTTGACAAAAATCAATCTATTCTTAGCATTTCAAAACAATTTTGAGACTTGTACATTTTTTGGCATTTTGATGCAACTCCCATGGGGGTTGCAAAGTATATTATAGAAAGAGGGTAATGTTTCCTCACAAGTTGGGGTTGTGGTGGGTTTTCTAAATTTATTTAGTTCATGACTTGTGTGTGCACCATTTGGGCTTTAGAATGTAGCAACACCCTCATATTTTGCTCATGGAATTTATATGTTTGTGAATTCAACTTAAAGAGCTCATCCTAAACCCATCCCAAAGCTTTCATAACCTCCTTCTCACTGAAAGTTGAAGAACATGCTTCAACGTTACATTTAATTGCAAAATTACAAATTGGGGAGATCTTTACAACTGACATCACTTGAAAAACTTAAGATTGCATCAATTTCAAAGAGAAAATAGGAAATGAAAGGGGCTTCCCAACTCTTATATGCCCTTATAAGCATATGTCACATATACTTGAATTCAATCATTACCAAGCCTTGTAATTTGGGATTGAATTTTTATTGCATACTAGAGTTATCCATAAAGTTAACGCCCTGGTGGGCCTGAGTTGCGCCCCTCATTTGATGCTTCATCTCCTCTGGGCTGTTGTCTGCAAAGACATGAAATTTTATTAAATTAGGGTATGAAATACTGAGACTCAGCATTAAATGCACGAGGCGCGAGAACATTTATAGCTACAGTATACATAGCAGGAGCAGTGATTAATTGAAAGCGTACAGGAAAAGAAAGGACAGGGCAAACTCAGTTTTAGCACCAAAGTTGTTGCTAAACTGAGTTTCATGCCCCGTTGAAGCCCAGTATAGATTGTTTTTCCTGTTTTTTGAAATCTCGTCGCCTATGTGACCAAAACAGGGTTTTCCGGTGCCGTCTTTGCCTGACTTTTAAGGATAGCTTTACTACCTAAATTTTTATTGCCCATATTTGTGTCACATTATCTTGTGACTACAAAACTTACATTTGATTGCGCTAGATTGAATAATTGATTGTTTTCAATTAGAACATGTCTATGGTAATCAAGTTTTGTCACTACCTATAATACAATATCTTATACATGTATTGTATTCATGAAAAATGAAATGTAAAACATGAACACGTGACATAAGAGTACTTCCATTGTGGTAAATTTGAGTTTTATGTCTATGGTAATAGACAAATTGACATGTCCAATATTATCTCATTATCATGACAATAAACATGAACATGGCATGTCACATCAAATTTGACATCCTAAGGAATATCCTAATATTCAAAAAAGGTTGAAGGATGGTCATTTTTGACCAATATGAACTCATAAGGTGTTGATATGTTCAATGTGTGGATTCTAATATTTTGGATTATATGAAATCATAGTTGTCACAAATCTTAATATGATTTATGTCCTAGGAAAAAATCATAATATGTCATTTGCATTTTAAATATTGGAAAATCGGATGGCATAGATTGGAAAGTATTGTTAAGAGAACATACTTTGTTCATCCACAAAAAGGTCAGCTAAGGGAAGTGGATCTTGAATTTTGTGGCCGTCATCTTTATATACAAAAATTAAAGGGTTTCTCAAGTCTTGGGGGAGCTACAGTAGATAAGGGTTCCAGCGCCATTGCAGATTTTAATAGTTGTAGAGGTCCATTTTTAGGTTTTTAGGTCGTTTTAGTCACTAGGAAAATTTGAAATCATAATAGGGTTACACATGGATGTCATCAAATTACATAATTGATATGATTGCTCAGTATCCTGCCATGATATGCATGTAATACTCATGGATTTTCATGACATGGAATGGGTTGGTGCCACGTAACTAAAGGTGGCAATCATCCACAAGAGGATTTAGCCAAATCCAGCTATAAAAAATGAGATTAAGGAAAATTAAGCATATATATCTGGATACCTACTGGAACTCGTGTAGAATTTAACAATCTTTATTTTAAAAAATTGAGTTATTTCATTTTGGGATATCGCAACTAGAAAACCCAAAGAACACTTGTTTTTCATCGTTTGAAAAGAGTTTTCATCAATATGCAAAGAATTCACCAGGAAAAAAATCACTGATAGCCAGTGACCATCCACCAGTTATGAGCTGAGATGCATGCAGTTGACACCAACATGACTTGTCAGAATTTGATAGAAAACACTCTGCATATACAGAAACTTACATAGAAGCTTACATGAAGGTGATGTAACGGATGATGTTAAGTTGGTTCGCCTAAAGTTCACATGGGGATTCATGGTTGCGCATCAATGCCCAACAACTTAACAAATTTTTTTTTTCATTGCTTCTACCTCTATGTACAACTCCACCTACATCAAAATATTATTTAGAACAAATAAATCTGAGATGTGTGCATCTCCTATCCACACTTCTGTGTTGTATGCTGATGACATACCTTACAAGCCCACGATTCTATTATCCCTGCATGTGTTGCTAGCAATGTGGTATTCTCCATGCATAGGTTGCTGACATGCTCATGATGCAATCTGGTACTTAGGGACCTGTGTTTTGAACAATGAGTAAAATGATTATTTCAAATGCTAACTGATTGTTTCGAATGCTTGAGCTCAGCAGATTACAGATATGCACTTGCCAGATGGGAACTGTTTGAAAGTGGACTAGTAAAGTCAGAGTATGAAGAACATGCAAACAGAAAAAGCTCAAAATATGATCATCAGCTAATACACAACATTTGCCATCCACTATTCATGGCTTCTTTCTGGCAAACTTTTGGTTGAAAAAGTCATTAAAAACCATGTTTGTTCTCACAATGACACACTGACAACCCACATATTTTGTAAGGTTGCTCTATGTCCACCATGCAGTGACTAACAGATGTTAGAATTAGATGGATGCACATCCAAGATATTGAAAACAATTTCTTAATCGTTCTGAAAACACAATCTTCCAGAAATCATACCTGGAAAACTATATGGATGATATTCAAATTCACCTATCTTTTGTCAAAAGGCATGCAGCTGTGTTGGGTCGTTCCTTGATTTTGTTGTAACTAGTGCTAGGTGGGTATCAAGGTGGAACCCTATTATACAGACTGGTCCTGGTATCAAAGAATGAACCAAATTGATACCAGCCTAATATCATAACCTGCCTGGTAGGGACTTGTGGCAATGCGAGTTTATTACCAAGGCTATATCGATCTTAACATCAGGTATATAATATATACCTGGCACATACAAGCCAAAAATCAGTCCTGGTCCATCCTAATACCAAGACTAGGCTGGTGGCAATTTTTAAAAAAAGATTTGATACCCGTATTAGCTCGTATGTTCAAAAGCTGATATTTACCCAAGATTGGTTATATAAGAGAAAATGCATAACCAATCAAATGCAATAAGTTGTCTAAAATCTAAATTTAAACTTACATTTTTTAAGAAATAAAGTTGTATTTATCAACCTAGTGAACCTATTCAAAACAATTTAGTTTCTAATTCAATTTTGAAAAGAGACCATTTTCACAATCAAGTTTATAAGGTGGTTTCAACAAAACTTGGAATCTTTGAACTTTAAACCATAAAACTTGATCAATAACCTGGACCTACTTAAATAATAAAACTTGCCTACCTGGTTCTAACCTTTGATCCTTGGATTTGGCTCCGGATTCGGTGACTTCCAAAACAAAGTTCAGAATAAAGTAACTACCACTTTTGGGGGTTTTGAAACATTTGAAAGGATTGCAGCCATAATCACTTATGGGCATGCTATGCCTCAATTTTGAATATTCATAACTTATTCACATGAGCCCCAAACAATATGAAACAACTTGTGAGAGATGTGCTTTTTAATTATTTACAAAACTCTATTGATTGTCTGTTGAAAGGCCATTTGATTCCTAAAAAGTGACTCAAAAGTTAAAGTTGCCATCATAAGGCATCATTCCTAAAACAGAATACAAACTTGGACCATAATCACTCATGAGCTTTGCGTGCAGATAAAACTATCATCCTAACATTTGGCCTTTCAAACACATGCCCACAGCCAGTGAATCCTTGACTTCTTGCTACCACAAGCTGATTAGTTCCAATCTGAAGAACTATTGCCACGAATCTGAGATTCCCATCTGCCCTCATTTCTCTTTTTTCATGGTCAAGACTCCAGGGTTTTAAAAAAGGATTTTCAAAGATAGCCAAGGTGGCCAGGGCTTTCCAGTCCAGGGTTGACATGTGGCAGCCTGTAAAAAAAGTAGGTTCATTTTTTTAAATCACACCATTGTGTGGACAAAAATGAGGATACTTTGTGATTTTTAGTACTTGAAGGTTGCTGGCTACAAGGTTGTTGTTGCCCTCAGTTTTGGGAGCAACCATATGCTCCTACAAGTAAAAAGATGGTGAAAACTTTGAAAAGATAATAAAAAATTGGCATCCAAAATATTAAGCAAGTGCAATTTATCTAATATAAACCTTAGAAATAAAATCTCCCAGGGGAATTGAACCTTTATCCAAATGGATCCTACCCATTGCAATAAGAAATAAGCTTGCAAAAAAAAGAAAAAGAAAAAACTTAGTTATTAATTTAGTAAAAATAATAAAGACATACCAATTGTCAACTAACACATACCAAACCAACAACAAGTTACAAACTACAAAGGTAAAATTTTGAAACAAAAAAGGGGCTTAAAAAATGGCATAACAAGTTTTTCATAGAAAATTGTTATTGTTCTATTGCCTTTTGAACCTTCCTTTGTGTCCATGATCTCGTTGTTGTTTATTATGGGAAATTATCCAGAGAATAATTTGTTTGTGCATACATACACAATACCAAATCCATATGTGTGGCAATTAGGTTTCTTAACTTGCTCTTAATGAAGGATATAGTAAAGAAAGACCTCTCAACTTCCACACTACCCAAAATCATAACCGTACAAAATTTAATGAGCTTTAGCCACTTGAATAGCTTGTGAGAAATAATTTGATTATTAACAAGCAATGCTGACATCTTTGAAAATGGATTACAATTTATAGGTGATTTCATTGTTGTTGCAACATTAAACATCATAGTGATCTTGAAGAAAAATGTTTGCTCATCCAACTTAGCCTTATCAAGTAAAAAAAGAATAAAAACTTGGTTGGGACCAATGTTCTTCCCATGAAATTAATGTGCTTTCAAAATATCTAATTGTGCAAAGAATATGTGTTCATCTTTTGGTTGAAGTTAGAACTAAAAGTAAATAATATTAGTGGCATTGATTATTTTTTGTGATGGAAACCTTTTCTCCAATTTTTCAAATAGGCCATGAATAACATTGTTGCATTGCTTTTTAACGTCTTGCACAATCACCATTAGCCAATCTACCTTTGAAACCCAATTCAAACACCTTGTTAGTGTGTAGTGTTTATACAACATGTAATTATTCCCGTAAAATTGAAATGTTGCATATTCAATCCCTGAAGATGTTTCAATATCAAACATGATGTAAAACATCATTGTAATGGTTGACAATGTCTAGAAATTAACCAAAATCATTACGCCCATACCTTGCTTGCTCATCACAATGCATCTGGCACAGGTCCCCTTGATAAGTCCTAACAACATTAATAAGATCACAAATGAAGGCATATTGAGTTTGAACAAAATTTAAAAAATTCTTAAACACATCCTAACATAGGGATGATGCAAGCAAGACCCAAAAGAACCTCAATATTGCAAAATAATTTTATATTTGTTTTGGCAAATTGATTTTGTCGTAACCTTAGCCTTAGGCTTGTGACCAAGGCAAAGGCTTGCAAAGGTGCAGGCCAAATGTGAAGCCCGGGAGTCACATCTCATGCTCCCATGAATGCAAGAGAATGTGAGGGAATGAACCCCTATATACTCCCAAGTGAGCTCCCATTTTGGGAGTTGGAGTCCCAATGGACTCTCAAATTTTTAGAGAGCAATTTCAAGGGTCAAAACCAATTTGATCAAAAAGTTCCCTACATCATTGAAAAGCTTTTAGAACATAAATGTCTAAAATGGGCTCGCATGACCCATTTGGACACTTAAAACACAAGTTATGGCTAAAAGAAGGGTTGGAAGTCAAATTGGCAATTTGACTCTTCACCACTAAAAGTCAAAAATTACTTCGATTTCCTTATGTGTAGGTGGTGTGCAACATATCGTTAAAAAAATCTTGACAAGGGCTACAACTTTGTTTTAGATCTCATCTCAATCGGAGGTTTGCACACAAAGTTATGGGCATTCAAAGTCACATGAGTTTCAACTTTGGGAATTTCGAGACTCCCACTTGGGAGTCTTAGGACAAAATGACATTTGGGTGTTGGTCCCTTAGCCAGGCATAGAATATACTATAATAAACAGACATAGAGTATACTATAAGGGGGAAGGTGGTGGCTTCCCCCAAGTCCGGGCCGTGGTGAGTCTTGTGAGTTTGTGTTTGCCCGTGGTTCATCCGTGCACCAAAGTGTTCCAACTATGCACTAATCAACTTGTTGTTTGGTTTGTGCAGGTTCATGTGAATGATTGAATTGCTTGTCAATCTTCCTAGTCCCATCCCGGAGCTCCAACACACCCTTTTACCCTTGAAGTGCTGTGAACCAAGGAGCGTGCCCCAACTCTTTTTCCTTTTGTTGTCTTCACCTTTGGACTTATAGTGAGTCCATTAAGGAGCTTGGAGGTGCGTCAGATTTGACATTTGTTCTTGAAACATTTGAATCACCAAGGTTTTATATTTAGTTAGAATTTGCTTGGTAGGAAAAATTATGGAAATCTAATGTGCCTTGACATTTTGAAAGATCTTCAAAAGTTTATGTTCCAAAAATTTAATGAATTTACATATGTCCAAAACATGTTTAAGGATGTATAATAAGAATTTTACACAAATTGTAACAAAGTTTCAATCTTGGACAAATTAATGGTAATTTGGAAATTGTCTAAATAACAAGATTGGTTTAGTGGACAACACAATGCACCCCTCGCATGAAGGGGGCGTGTTATTTTTTCAATTATGTGATAACATTAGTTTTAGTTCCTTATAAAACTAACACACCATTAACACCAATGTTGATAATATTATAAAGGCTTCCATACTATAATAGGCTTCTCATAATCACCTTAATTAAGTTATTTGCAATAACATTCAACAACACTTATTCCAATGTTAACAAAATAGGTATGCATTTCCAGGCTTCAACCACATACACATGAATAATAATCCACCTTTGGTAATGCATAATAGTGATTTCATCAATAGACACAAAAATGAACTTTATTGATTGAACAACTAAATGTGTTTTTGTGAGAACAAGCTCTTGCATGCATTCGGCCATTGTCCAAGCACTTGTGTCATTATTGAGGGCTCTTTGGGAATTATAGAAAATCAAACAATTCCCTCATGCTTTTGTAATTTATAATTGGGCACCCATGTTTCAAAAGATGATAAATTGCACAAATTTGCATTTGCATTCAAAATTTCATCCAGCTTGGAGATGATAAAAAATAGAATTCTTAGCATGCAATACTATAAATGGACATTTGTTCTTAGCATGTTAACTAGACATATTATCATAATATTGACCTTTTGTTACCCTTGTTTTAATTGCAAGAGCCTTTTGACGACCTACATGTTTCTAAAAGACATCAAACTTGGGGACAAATAACTTTTCATGTTTTTTTACATCAATACAAATTCTCCATCTCACCATTGACAACTTCCAATTAAACCAACAATTGTTTCTAGCCAAGATAATTTGGTAGCCCAAATATTTTGAAAAACTCGATTAAATTCCCACTCAAGTTTCCTAGGTTTCTCGTAAGGATTAAAAGGACCAAGATTTGTGAAAGCATGAACTTCTTCCCTAGTAGTAATAGTGCTAAAGGAAGAAGTTGTAGACATGTTGACACATCAAGATTTCAAGGTTTTATTTTAGTGTAATAGTCAAACCATGCTTTGATGATTGTTTAGCAACAAACACATTGACAACATGCTTAGAAAAAAATGGTGAAATAAAAAATTTGTTAAAGGTTTTAAAGAAGCCATACTTCATATTGGAAGCAATACTTCATATCGAAAGCACAACAAAAAATTACATTGAATTTCAAACTTGCACAAGGTGTAAGCAAGATAAAGTGAATAACTTGATTACCTTGTCAAAATTAGAACAAGTAGATTTAAAATAACAACAAAACCCATTATAAAATTATGAAACATTGAATTTTTTCATTTCAATGATTAAATATAATATATGGTTACACTAATGTGCATTGATTTTCATATTTCAAATTGTAAAAGTAGGTTTTAAGTAGGTTTTTCAAAATACGAGTAGCTTTCAATGTGGATTTTTCATTATGGACTTTTGGTTTCAAGTAGGAGAAAATAGGTTTTTACAAAAAGGAAATAGATTTTGTTTTGATGACTTGCTAAAACATATGTTGATCTTCATTTCCTAACTTATGACATATCAATTTCATTAATTTTTCTAACCAAAAAGTAGGTTTGAACATGTAGTTTTTAGTTGGTTTCAAATGTACTTTTTATTTATTTTAAAAATTCATTTGCTTTTGATTTTTTTAGAATTAGATTTTTATAAACTTAATAGAACAAACTAATGCTATTTGACACATACTTTCACTTAATTTGATGCTATTTTATGGTAGTTATATGAGTAGTGCAGGGTTAAAGTGGAGATGTTTACTTTTTTCATATATTTTATCTTAATTTTACCCCACAATATGTAGGATGTAAAATGAAATTTATAACAACTTGCAACTTTTTGAGCTTACAATGTTACATAATAATTCAATTCATAAGTGAGGATAGAACCTTTGAACTAATCCAAAAATCGACAATAGAGCCAATGATCATTGAGTTCAACATTTAGAATTGTGGTTATAGTAATTGTCAACATACCTAGGCATGTGTAGGTGCCATGAACTTGAACCTTGTTACATTATTGTAAGTTGCAACAACATTAATTAGGATTCATAATTTCAAAAAAAATTCATTAGGTTTTATAATCGAACAATCAACATTTGTGGGCAATAGTTTGATGATTGATCTTGTATCCACCTTGAGTCATGCACCAAGGTCCAAGTAATGAGCACCTTGAACAAAGTTTTGAAGACAAAATCACAAAAAATTGAAATCCAGATGTTTAAAGCTTCAATTTTTTTTAACAATAGACCTTATCAACATCTTGAAGGAGACATTAGTAAAAAAGAAAAGAAAATACGTGAGTAAAAATATAGGGTGCAATATATTTGTTCTTGAGTAGAAATTATAAGTTAATTAATTTAAAAATAAAGTACATTTATTCAAATAATCAATTTAATTATAATATAGGGTAGTTAATAATTTGAAATAATTCATTATAATTAATATAAGGTGGCTTTAATATGTATATATTTGAAAATTAAATAATAATTAGGTGATAAATAATAGGTTGGACAATTATCTTTTTTTTTAAAAATCGTTTGATGCATTTAGATCCCAAACTTTACATTAAGTGTCCCCTGAGGTCAACACAAAATGAAAATCTTGATGCTTCAAAACAAATACCTTATCATCATTCCAAAATCCAAATAAATTTTCAAATTGATTCTAATCATTAAAAAATCATTAAACCTTCCACTTTGTAGATATTAGGTGGCTACATATAAATTCATGAAAATGAAAGGGGTGCAAAGCTTTGAGTAAAGCTTTTGCAAAAGGTGGTGAGTTGCAATGGAAGACTCTCAAGAAAAAGAAAAAAAATCCCTAATCATTGCACATCAAAACCCGGCATTTGAGGGTGTGCACAAATTGTGATTGGTGGCAACAAACTTAAGTTGTTTGTTGAAATCTTGACCCTAAAACTTAAAGCAATGTCGATTCTTGATGAATTTGACGAAATTTGTAGCCTAAAATCATAATGAGGAAGTTGAATCCCAATTTTTTGATTCGAAAATATGTGAAATTTTTCCATTAAAAAAAACCTTGCAAAACTCAAGTATATAAACAAAGGTTTTTAATTCTCTAATTAAGTCTATTACTTCAAATCAAAATACATCTAGGTATAGTTTTCATCAGCTATATCATGATTCACAGTTTGATTAAATATATAAAACCAAATTTAAGTAAGGAACCATCTCATGATAATTTAAATGAGTGTGCACTACAAAATTTCAGTCCAAAGCACAAACTCAAAAACTAGCTTCTCTACAAACTAATTTCAGACAAATGGTTAACAAATGGGCCATGCTTATGACCTGGTGAATGTAGGGTGAGGTCATTTACATTTCTATAAAAATGATGTCAGTTTGACATAAGGTTGTTTGTTACTTTGGAGGTAAATTTGGTAAATATTGCAAAAAGATTACGCCCAAAAAAACAAATCAAATTAAAATTAAGCCCTAAACCTTAATCAATGTGCATTAAGATTAATGAATTAACAGGATCTCCTTCATCCATAAATCACTTCCAGATCTGCTATGTGGGGTCTAGAACGGGACCTCCTTCATCGATAAATCATTCACCAAGATGATCTAAATTGTGTATAGAATGGGTGAATGTCCTTCATCTGTAAATCATTTCCGGATCGGCTATGTCGTGTCTACAAGGGGGAACTCCTTGGCTCATTCCCTCATCACGTGTTGTGGATCTTAGAAATTAAAACTTCTTGGCCAAGTTCCACCCTAACTCACTTTTTGATTTTGCAAACATATTTCTCACATCCAAGATTGTTTCCCAAGCCTCAATGGGAGTATAAAAGGTCAAAAATTACCAATAACAAACCACCTGGACCAATTAGTATGTCTACTCAATGAAGAGTAGGTGTTAGGTTGTGCAGTGGTTTTTGCCAACTACAACATCCTGGGCAAAAATGCTGACCCAAACTCAACTTACAGTTTACTGAGTCAAAATGGCAAAGTTTTTTTCATTGTTCTTCATCCAAAACATGTTGTGTAGTGCACTGATGGAGATGTTGTTAGTTCATGTTCCCTTACTCTTCGATCCGTCTCCTGGTAAGTTATTGCATCTCAGAAGTTGTGGACGGAGTATTACGGCTGTCAAGAGCTAACATTGTCTCCAACTTCTCTTTCACCACGCTGGAAAGCTGAATCAGTTGCTGTGAACTTGAAGAACCAGCAGGCGCCTGAATAATTCCACAACAAACACACACACACACACAAATGGATTCAACAATTGCTGACATATTAGTACTAGATTTGTGAAGAAGACAAAACATTTCAAATAGTTCCATGTTATGTTCAAGAGCGTTGTGTACAAATTGCCCTAGGAGTGAACTACACAATGCTAGAGTTTTGGCTCTTTTAACTGTGTTTCAGCTATGTATATTTGAGCCAAATATAAACTGCTTATTTAATAACAAGTCAGATTTAAATCCATTCAAAGAATTCTTCTTCTTATATGAAAACTTAAATTTTTTGTGAAAAAGGAAGTCTTGAGATTTGTTTTTTGAACAGAAGGGCCCAACAGTCGTTGAATAAAGTAATTCCGCTGTCTCGTTTGAGAACATTTGGACCTAGAGGTTGATCTCCTCTGCAAAATGTGGAATTTGAAAGCTTGCTCACGAAGTACATATCAAATTTCACAAACTGAATTATGAAGTTACAATGCATATATATATATGTATGTATGTATGGATGTATATACTATTGCGTGACATGCATGCTGCATATATGGAACTGCACTAGCTAGCAATATGTTAACAGCAGTAGTACATCACTCTGGTAGTTTGTGCAGAAATCATTATGCAGAGAAAGTATTCATCTAGGGTCATATTAAGAACTAGTAGACCTGAGTGCAGTTTTGTGTGGGTTTTTTTTTATATAATTGAATACTTACCAGAACTCTGACAGAAATTTGCATACGGCCGTTGTTGAGATTGCCGGATGACAGTGAGTCCAGATCCAGTCCCAAGTCTTGTACCACACTTAAGACCTGTATCAACGATTGAGGGTTGTTGTAGGGGGTCTCCACTTCGATGACTAGCTGTCCTGCAGCGTTACTACTGATTCCAGTATTAGTACCGGCTCTCATGGCACCATGAGCTCCAGCAGCTTCAGTGCCCGCTAGTTCGAATTGTCTCCAGCTCACGGCTACTGTTGTTGTATTGTTGATGGAGCTGCTGGACGGATGAGTAGTTGCTGCTGCTGCTGCTTCTGATCGTAACTGCTGCTGCGCCTGAGCTAATTCTGCAGCAGCAGTACTACTACTTGGTCCTGCACTAGAAGTTACAGCTGGAGCTTGAAGAACTGCTGGATCATGGGTTGAAGCTGCTGCTGTACTAGTGGATCCGGCCATTTCCAGCCCTGCAATCTGCTCCTTGAGCCGGCGGATATAATCAATCGTATTTGTGAGAACTGATAAGTTGTCCTTCTGCACATGATCCACAAAACATGCATTATTAAACGAGTTTCACAACAAGTTTTGGTACAATTCCCTGTGTGCAATGTGCGGAGGCTCTCAGTTATCCCTCTTAGAAATCCCGAGCTTAGAATTCCAATGTCAAAGGGAAATTTCGTTTCCTCTCCAATAGTTGCTTTCCAACCAGGGAAAATTTACCAACAATTCCCCTTTGACATTGGTTCACAGTACCCTTCTACATGACATAATTGAATTTTCCCTGTAAGGCTGGCTCCCTGGGAATGTTGCAAAACTCCGTGTGTTGCACAATTCCGTGTTAAGTACTTGCGTTTTTTAGTCTATTCTTGGAAGTAAAGTTAGACAATTTTCCTCCAAGGGAGCCATCCAAGAGCTCCTTGTGTGTACATAATATTGTGTACCTTCTTTGTGGTCGGGACTATGCTACACAGAGTGTGGATCTTTTCTTTGAACTTGAACCGCCGATCTCGCTCTGCCAGCATGTGCTTTTGTGCAATTTGCGCTTGCTCCTCAATCCAACCTGGACTGTAATACTGCTGATCTGCAGACACATGAGTATCGCCTTGCATGAATGATCCCCCAGCTGCACCCGCGGGATTCATACTGCTGCCAGCTACTGTAGCACCCAATTGTAGCCGCCTCTTCATTCTGTCGGATTCTTGTATCCTGGGACATAGGTCCTTAATCCATAGCTCAATCATCGGCTGTCGTGGTTTCGAGGGTCCAGCGATATTTCCCGTATCTCTAGAATCGTCTAATCTCCGTAGTTTTGGATGTCGACTGATCGGTTCGAAGGACTTGAAAGGTGAGTGCAGACTTACTGCTGCTGCTCTACTTCTAACAGTTGATTCACTAGGATTTCCAAGCTGCTGATCTACCGCTCTTGCACTACCTGCTGGTGGCATTCTAGTATCTCCTGCTAATTGAGCTAGCATGCCTTGACGCACATGAGAAGAAGGATCTGCAGGTGCTAACGGTAGTCCTGCAGCTTGTAGACGGTTCATTGAACTACTAGGAGCTGCTTCTAAAGCGGTGGTGGATGCTGCGGACAACTCCGGCGTTTCCATTCTTTGGTAGGGAGTACTGGCAGACTGGTGCTGTCCCGGGAGCTGGTGATATGGTAAAACGTTATGGAAGGCCGGTGTGGCACTAACTGGCATCGCGGGATATTGAGTCGTTGTACCAAACATGGTCGCCGCCGCAGCAGCAGGAGGCTGACCAATCTGCATAATGTCATGTGCCATAACTAGCGAATCTAAAGTGGAGCGCTGCATGAAACTGGACATTTGCATCTGAGCGTCATCAATATCACTCATGGATGCCCACAGATTCAGCATCATATCCGTCGGCACCCCACCAGCTGCTTCAGCATCGCTACTTGGAGTTGAAACCGATTCCAGTTGAATATTCTCCTGCTGCTGCTGCGCGACTGCTAGTTCCTCCTCATCAAGACCTGCAGCACCATCATGAGGAATTGTTCCTGAAGATGAGACGACGACGTGAGCCCCAATTAATTCGGCTAATTCAGCATGAGTTGCAAACCATGAACTCATGGCCGCATGAGCCGAAGGCCCCAACAAATGACTGGCAGCTGCGCCAGCTGCTAGTTCTTCTGCAAAATCGTCTAGTTCATACACCTGAAGCTCATCATCAGAAGACGGATTGCCAGCAGCAGCAGCAGCTGGTAATTCCGTAACTAGACGCTCTAGCTGCCCGCTAACTCTCGCTCTCTCATATTCAGCTCCAGCTTCTAGACCATAGCTGGGGCCCGCAGGTGAATTCGCTGAGGAAGGATCAAAAGGCTGGGAGGTCCCACCTGCTGCAAGAAGCTGCTGCTCTCTAGATCCGGACGCAAAGGCAAGCAGGGCTTGCAGCATTCCACTCGATTCCTGTTTCTACATGACGCATAAAAAAGTGTCAGCAGGCAGGATGCTTCCTAATACCCGGATTACTAAAAATTATTACTCGATCAAAGAGAAGGGAACACTAATTAATTAACTAGTTAGGGTCTAGGGTTTAGGATTTTAGGAACTAATTAATAAGGTTTGATCCGGTCACGGCTCTTACTGGAGACTTTCGTCTTCCACACGAGATAGATTCATCAAAGGGAGCTAGCTATAGCCCACATGGGTCATGTGAGACAAAACTGGGGACCTTCACGCGCATCGCAACAAACGAATCCCGGAATTTAAAAAACCACGTGTGCAACAGCCATGCAAGCTGACGTAAAGCGAAGGGTCCGCGGTGATGAACTTTCTGCTCATGTTCAGAACGTGTTCCACGGTTGTACAAAGTTTGTGGGCGGGACGCGGACATTTTCTAGACAGGCTTTTTTCCTTCACAGATTTATTACTGGAGCATACATGGTCGGAGTGTAAACACGCAGAAGGGTCCGACAAGTGGCGGTTCTCATCAAAGGGAAGTAGGATTTTCCTTTGCTTACCAGTTGAGTGGACGCTAGTTCCAGGCAGTACATGTTCCCGTCGGTTCCAAGTCCCGGGAGGCAGACGATTGTCTGTTGAACAACAAGTATAAGCAACACTAAATTATGCCGAGTGTTGGGCCTGCAGCTGCTGTCGTAAACTGCAGCAATCAGCTTTCAACACATCACACCCCAGCATCACTAAATTGATATGATCACTAGAAGAACAGAAAAATTTCCTAGCTCAACTCGAGATCAACAGTAGCTGTATGACTGCTTAAAACTTCGACTTGTTCAAGATTGCACAGTCGATTCCATGAAATCGTGAAGAGTTCTACAATATAGAATTATTTGCGAGCTGCTTGCAGAGGTTGATCACGAAGACATGGCCCGGGTTGCAGTTTTTTCTCACCTTGATTCCTAATTCCTGATGTCCGCAAGATTTCGTATATTCATGAAGAATCCCCATGTTCACAAACCACAAACAACACACAAACGATGAATCATCAGTGCATATTCGATCTCGAATCATGCTCTTGAAAGAGCTCAGCTCAGATTCATTCAGGCTGCAACTAGCATCCCAGCAGGACTCTGGAACTAGATTCTGTACAAACATAAACAGAGACGCTGAAGCCGAATTCAAGGAATTCCCGAGGAAGAGATAAGAGCGAATTTCCGTCTTGCGGCCTGGGGATTATTCTTTTTGCTAACAATAACGCGCGGCACAAAAGGAAAAACTTAGATCAGAACCATCTTGGGATAGTACTGAAGTGTGCATAACAAAATAAAATAAAATCGAGTAATTTGTGTGGATTGTCATGAATGCGCAATTTGGAGTGTGTGTGGATCAGTCATGAGTCCATGATGATCAAACGAGACCTGCAAGAACTGGTCTTTCCGCTCGTCGGTAGGCAATCGAGGTTGGTTGCTTGTCCACCAAAGAGGGGCTTGTTCGTAAACGGCCCTGGCTGCATACCTACAGTCATTTGACAGTGTCACAAGTAAACGAATGGTGCGTACTGTGTGGGCAATGATAGCTAGCCAGCAGGATGATCGCCGAACAACTGAAATTTTCTTGAATGCGTAAATGTCGCGAATGCAGTGAAATAAGAAAGAAGTGCGACTAGCTAGATCTTCCTAGAACTAAATTCTAAAGTCTTCAATTTCTCGATCAACAAGCATAATGATACACGCACAGACAATTACTAGAATTTATCTAAGGAAGGACCAGGTTTATGAACCTTGGCCTTGTCAAGTCGCTTTAGCACATCTGTTTTGACGCCACGGTAACCCAGCGATTCAGCTAGTATTGCTAGTCGTGACCAGATGAAATTGCAGATTAAATTTTCAAGGAAATTCAGCAGCTGTCACAGATCAGCCAGCTATATATAGATATATATACATACAAGAGGTGCTGAAGACTTACCCAGAATTCGAACTCCTGAAAACGCAGGACCTGTAAATGGAGGAGAAAATTGGTGCAATTCTTCGACTATATTCCGGATGGAACGAGGAACTCCTATCATTGAAGTAGCCCCGGTGCCATACTAGAGCCCTACTGCATCATGGTCAGGCGTCAATTATGATTACCAAGGAAGGAAGTTGCAAAGCAAAATGTAAAGAGCTAATGCTTGCAATTCGAGAAGGAAAATGAATTAGCTGAGCTCTGCGAGTTCCAGGCGGCATCACTAATTCTACTAAAACCTCAACATCGTCAGAGAGCTGGTTAATTAGACGTGCGCAATCAAATATCGAAAAGCTCAAAAATTCAATTTCTACTGGATTTCATAACTTACGGCGTATGAGGATTAAGCTTCCAAACGACAATATAATCGATCCACGACCAATTTTGAACTAGCGCTTGAAACCGTTCCTCCCAATTGAACTCGACGTTATCCCCGTGACCTGCAAGTTCACTAGCTGCAGCAGCTCCGGACGTAGCCATCAAGGATTCAATCCTGAGCTGCTGCTCTAGCTAGTAGTTGGCCTCAAGTCCCTTGAGTAGTACTACCTGTTCTCAAGAGTCTTCAAAATCAGAATCTTGTCCCAGCAGCAGCAGCAGCTTTTCAATATCTGATCATCATCCTTCCCCACACACGAGTAACCCGCATCATCTTCATCCTAGCTATAATTAGTCTGGAATCTAAACTCGCACTTCGTCCGCGACCCCACTAGCTAGCGCTCTTGATTAATCGCCAGCGACTTGACTAGGAGTGCCCTCGATTAATCCTCCGCAACTAGCTCGACGGCTACTAGGGCACTCGATTCATCCACCGCTACTAGCTCGACTACTAACTTGAGCACTCGGTTCATCCTCCGCGCTGAGCTGAACTACTAGGACACTCGATCTCTCCCCCGCGATGAGCTCGACTACTGGGGCACTCGATTTATCCTCCGCCGCTCGACTACGAGTCGCGCACTCGATTAATCCTGCGCGACGATCTCGACTACTAGCTAGGCACTGGATTAATCCTCCTTGACGCTCTATGACTACTAGCACATTCGATTAATCCTCCGCGACTAACTCCCTACTAGTGCACTCAAAATCGTCCGTGAGTCACTCCATCACAATTGTAATCGATTAAACATCCGCGACACTACTAGTTATAACTAGGTGCCTTCTCTTGGAGAAACGTAAACTTGGCACTAGATCACAATCACATGATGTGCCTGCTGCTTGATTCTTCCGCGAATCTACGCCTAGTACACCAGGTTAAGTAGCTCTAATATACCTATGTCTTGGCTTGGAGGAGAGGCAAAGCAGCAAAAGCAACAGCTCCTACAAGAAGAACCTGGATCTCATCAGAGTAGTACTACTCTATCTTGGTGTTGGCTTGAAAGAGAGACGCAGCAGCAGCAGCAGCAGGTCTTGCCAGAAGAACCTGGATGATGAAGGAGGTAATATTTTGGCCAACGCGGGAAGCTCCAGGAGTTTGGACTCCTTTGCCATCAGGGAGTTCAGGTGCACCCCTTTTTACCACCTGGGAGTTTTGGAATGGACCCCATTTTGGCCCTACTGTTGGTGCTACAGTTGTCGTCAAGGGTTCAGTGTGTGTGTGTGTGAAAAACGGGTTTCATGGATGGATGCGTTCTAATACAAAATTTCAACGGTGTGCACGCCCGTTGAAAGTCGTCCCCCAACTTCCCGACTGCCTCGCACTACCCCTAGATGTGATATTTTAGTTACTATTTTCGTTGCTGTTAGGCACGTGATTTCTGAATGTACAATGAAGTTTTTTTTTAAATCTCTAGCTTTTTCTTTTCTTGCCTGCTCGGCTAACTAACTTGCAGCTCGTGCACAGTTTCAATGCTGTGGCCAGCTTGAACCAGTACCTTCACCATTTTGAGTGAGGCCATGTTAAGCCCCAAAACTGTTTGATCTGAACTGAGAGATCCTGATTTAGTGCAAACATGGGATAAGTGTAATCTTTAGAAATAATTTAAATGGAATTTGGGATCCTTACCATGGTACCAAGGTGGGTGCTGGCTAAAGAACTGGCAGCGGAGGTTCTTCACAAAAGTCAAGAACTGCAAAACTGAGGTAAAAGTTAAAAACCAGTGTCGGGCATGTACTAATTTCTTAGGTGAAACATTTCCTAGGTTTAACTATGGTGTCTATGGCGCCGGACTCATAAAGAAGGTGTCAATGTAGGTGCAGGTGCATCATGTCTGGGTGAGGAGAGCATGATCGGTAAGCCCAAACGAGTTCTGCCATACTAAAGTAATTTGAATTTGTTCGGCTATGATATACTTTTAGAGGCTAGCAAAAGGTTCTTAACCATGCTGGTTTCGCAAAGGTGTGTGTATGTGTATAAAAAATCATTTACCCAATCTCTGTATGTGTATAAAAAATTGATATGAGGTCATTTGTGCATACTGTTCAAAACATTTTCTTCTTTTTTGTGGCCCTCGTCGATCGGCCTCATTGTAAAAAAAAGCTTAGCACTTTGTACACTGCCAGCATAGAAGTTTCCAAACTTTGGACATTCCCAGATCAACCTGATGTAGCCTTGGTGCATCTTTAAACCTGAATGAATAGGACTTTTGGCAAGGAATATGAGATAAAATGTGTGCAGGTATTGGCACATAGGGGACAGACAAATGGGAATTACATAAACAACATAGCCAATATTTGGTTCAACAAATGTAATAAATTGGGGAACTGTGGAAACAATGTATAACAAACCTTTGGCAAAGCATATGGGATAAAAGTAAAGGAACACACGGAAAACATCATTGAGATCATTATTGGGAACATGTGATGAACAAAACCTCTAAACCTAAAAAACATTAAGCCCCCTAAACCCCCATCCATCGAAAGGGGAAAAAGTGAGCTTTTTCTATTCATATTGGCTCACCTCTTTAATTAGATGCCCCGACAATACTATCCTAACTCTGTTCAGTACCCATGTTTCCTGGCAAGAGTGAACCAGCACCCCGCAGTGCACCGTGAAGGATCGATGATATGTGGTCAGGAAACAGTTTTCTGTTGGGTTTCAGTTCCTTAGTTAACCATGGTAATTAGCTCAGTTGCTTTAATTAACTACGTATTTACCAACAACCCACAAGCAGATTATTAGTAGGTGGGTAGTAAAAGCAGCCATTACCTATGTATAAACCATCTACTTACCTAGTAATTTCCTATTTTCCTACCTATTTACCTATATATGAGACCTATTTCTTACAATTGGTTACCAGGGTGAGACCAAATATTAACTCAGTTCAGGTTCATCCACAACTGAGTAATAATGGGCATGTTGTGGATGGTGCACTGGTGGGTGCTGCTTCACAGTGGCCATGTTTCCCTGGTTTCATTCCACGGGCACATGTTGAGGGGAATTATTCAAGTGTTTTCCAGGGTTATTTGTTTGTAAGCCGGTATGGACATTATAGCTCACGTTCGTTGGTTGTGGCCAGTTAGTGCAGTTGTTCATTTCTGGGTGAAGAGGTGCCCATGGTGGTGAGTTGTTGGCATATGAGTGATCACGTATACTTTTTCTTTGATTTTGAAAAAGAAAACATTTGTTTGTTTACTAGTCTTCTCCTATCTTCATGTTGAGTTCTGCAGTTCAGCCTTCAGGAATGTCCAACTTTCAGGAGCTTGAATGACTTGTAAGAATTCACTTTTGGAAGGTTCTTGAATCTTATTAACCGATATTAGAAAAGTATTTTCAATATATTGGGATTTGGGCAATGAGTTTAGGTAATTAAAGTCCTTGAACACTATTCAAGTCAGTTGACAAAAAATAGTTGAACAACTTCCATAGGAATGTTTTGGAAGATTGTAGAATGGCATCAATTAAAATTTGAAGAATTACTTACTAAGAGTAATTCCTATATTGCAAAATAGCAGTAAGCCACCCCATAATCAATTGAACTTGGAAATTTTTCACAACAACAATTTACAAGATGTGGGACAATGAGGAATATGTGAATTTAGGATTTTAGATTCCCAATGCTTCATCCATACATGGTCCACTACACAAACCAGAACAACAAACCAAATACAATGGTGGAGGTTTCGGTACTTAGTGGTTTCCTTACCTCCGTGTGGTACGTCTCTTTCGGGCTGTTTACTTGCCTGGGCTTCGGTTCTTTTTCTCTCCATTTCTTGGGTGGTTTCTTTTTATGATGTTTGGCAGGGTTTCATCATCAAATACAATACATATACATTTAGGTGGAGGATTTGAAATTCTGACAATTGTTCCCAGAGGAGTTAGATAAGAACTGCCATTGTTCTAGGAACTTTTCAAATTTTTGAAAAGCGAGTGACACTAACTCAGTCATTAAGGATTTGAGTTAGGTATTAGATGGTTTATAGACAATGAAAGGGCAGTCGTCACCTTTCCCTTAGGGAATGGAGATCCAACTACTTTCAAGAGTATGTAAAGTTTACCAAGGCAAAATACCTTGGTTTGATATTTGGTAAAGGAGGATTGAAGGTTATTCTTTGACGTCTAGAAGTTGTGTGGCAGAATACTTGTAGCAGGATTATGAGTTTGTTGTAGTGGATGGTGAAGGATACAACAAGCAAAGGAATGTAGGGATAGGTGTCACAGACCCCCAAACCCCAAACCCTGCCCTTCGTGATTGTACTCATGTATTGAAAGAATAAATGAAGGGTGTGTATAGTGTTCCTTTTCAATGTATTTTTTGAGTATGTCCCAAGTAGGAACATGCATGTAAATACTGAATTGTTCTATAGGTGTAACATCATGTATTCATCTTTAGAAGTGAATAAGGAACTTTAAACTCAACAGTTGAAAGCAAAGAAGTTGATGTACCTAGGTTTTGGACATGAACCAAAACATGATAGTCTGCCACAATGGGTGGTCAAAACAACTGTATTCATTTTGATTCACTAGTGGTTATCATTTTATGGTTCCATAATAACTTATTTATCTTGTAACATGATTCATTGGTATCCCAAACATTGCTCTTTTTCACCCTACACTTGTAAAATTAAACTTGCATCTATAATCCTACATCTATAGACTTGCATATGCACCTACAACACGTGTAGCCTTGCACATGCACATGTACACTAGTGATATAGTAGAGCTAGTATTACCCTTCTACCTTACGTTGTTCCTAAATTGGCTACCAAAGCTTTAATTTGGTTCTGAAAAAGGTTTTTCAAATTCCTAAACCTTTGGGTTTGGTGGTCTTTGGTTCAGTCCAATTCCAAACTAAGTTAGGTCTGATTCCACCTTAAATACACTAGCCTTAAGAGTAAGATTGTCCTTGGGTCAAAGGAAAGGCATGTCACGCTATGGTTTCCAGGAAAATTCGAGAGTTCAATGACAATTGTGGTATTAGTAAATGATTTTCTCATACTTTTAACCATTGAATTTGAAAAAAGAAACATTTCATTTGAAATTAATGGAAAGCATTTAGCAACATCATTTTGAAAAATGATTTTTGGTCCTAAAACAAAATGATTAGGACATGTAACATTTTTTTTATTGATTCAAGATACATAATAAGGGCTACAAAAAATATATAAAATTTGATTGATATACTTATGGGGTTATGCATTTGCAAACACTATAGAATTTACTTGTTAATTTGATATTTATGATCATTGGATGATATTATGTAACAATACTTCTCATGGAATATTGACTATCAAGATAAGAGCCTTTCTACATGTGAAAGTCAAAACAATTTTCATATTTTATTGATGATTTGTATTTTCAAAGGATATGCATTAACATGTGGTTCAAATACAAATATGTGTTTGAAATTTAAAAGATGACAAATATGAAGTATTAATTTAAGTTTTAAGTCTTGACATGCCAACTTAGTCCTAACTAACAGTGATTCATTAGTTCTTTATCAAGAACATCACATGGAGGCAAAAAGTTTGAACCTAATGGCAATGTGAATTGTTTAAAAATTCTCAATTAAGTTTATTTAGGGAAACATGAGCATCCAATATCTCATAATTCGACAAACTTAATTGAGAATTTTTAAACAATTCATCTATTCTCAAAATGAAGTATCAGGATGTTAGGATTTGTTTGGAGTCTTATATTTGTTTTTGACATGTAGACCCGATCAAAATCCTGGCCTCAGATCAAAATTTGTGTAAATATCAATATTGTCTGACCAATTGAGTTTGATCACATGACCATACTGGTTACACTTATTTGTTACATTCTTAAATAAATACCTATGACTGCCTCAAGAATTGATACAAGTGTTTTTTCTTTTTCTCCTTTTGGTGATGCAAATGAAGTGGAGTTCAAAATAAGAAAGTTTAGTCAAATTTGGCTAAAAACAAATGTGAAAATCAAATTTTTAAGCATCCTTCACAATTCTTGTGCTACATGATAGAACCCAATAGAGAAATCTGGTGACTAGAAAACAACAATATTTTTTTTTTTAAATGTGAAAATCAAATTTTTAAGCATCCTTCACAATTTTTGTGCTACATGATAGAACCCAATAGAGAAATCTGGTGACTAGAAAACAACAATTTTTTTTTAGCCATTTTGGAAAAACATTCGCCAGCTACCTAAATTAGAAGTAACCCTGATTGGTACCTAGTTAGAGGACTACAACACAAACTCAAATTGAGCTTAGATTCCAGTAACTTTAGAACCTTCCCCTGTTCAAATTCTGGTTCCAGCACAACCTGACCATGCAGGGACTGTTTCCTACCACCCGACCAAGAAGTAGATTATTAGAGCATCTCCGACTACCACCCCTATTGTTGTTTACAACATTCAACATATAGTGTTAACTATATTTCCCATCCTTGCTCGGGAACATGAAAAAGTGAACGAGAGAGGATTTAATTGTCACCACCTGAGCCAATCCCTAAGGTTCAATTGATATGAAAAGTCACATTATTGCATTGTCTCTGATGAAGGGCACTGTATCCCAGACAAAGTTACAAGCCAAAATTGAGTTTCACACTTATGTGATGATCAGCTAACATCGTCAACTTTCTTTGTAATTATTATATAGATTCCAAAGTTAACTCATGTTGCATGCTTTTCATGTTTCTTTTAACATTGAGAAGTCCAGCTAACAACTACTTCATCATGTGTTAAAACATTGCAAAACTAGGCTAACTCAAATGTTGTTTCCAAGTGGGTCTACCTTAGATCATAAAATCCTATTAATTTGTTTTTCTTTGTTATTTAAGCCACACCATAAAAGGAATGATGTGAACCTCTTACAATATAACCCTGCTGACATGCATCTTGAATTTACTATCCATTCTAACACCATAAGTGTAAAAATTGATTGTCAACTTTGAATTTTAAAAAATTTACATCATGAACTTTTTAATTTTCAAATATAAACAAATAGGGACCATCATAGGGGAGACAAAAAGGGAAGGCCAAAGAAAGGCCAAAAACAACTCAGCTCATAAAAACCAAAAGAAAAAAAAAGAGCTAGTCCTTCTCGTGGTAGGAAGTTATGTCACCTATGGCCCCTCTAATGTCACCTACATGCAAATTGTGAAACTTATTAGTAATGGGAGGTCTAGAACACACATCACCCACCAATGCAATCTTCTATTATATACAAAGGTTAAAGCACGTTGAAAGGCAATACTAACATGTTGCCTAAAAAATTGAATGCAAAAAAATAAGGATAAATGACTTCTAAATCATTAGTCGTGAAAAGATGGGCACACTTCATAATGAAACAATCCATATCATGCATGGGTGTGTTGTGCACCTCCATGGCCATTGGAATAAAATGACGCTCTTCATGAAGCCCTCTATATTTGTAGACCTTAGCAATGGCGCTAAGTTCCGCAACTACACCTAGTAATTTAGTATTGACACTCAAAGCCATTATATCCCACGTCAGGTCAATAACCATCACATCAACAACACAGACTTGATCTTTTTTGGTCATGCAAAAATTGGCTCATAATAAAACTCCTAACATAAAGGCATAGCATCACTCTTTCGATACAATGTGCTTACTCTTTCAAACAAGACATACATGACATTTTAGATGGTGCCATGTGTGACTATCCACTAACCTCCAAACGGGCAACGAACTAAGTGCGTGGCAAATATGTTCAATTCATGTTCACACTCACACGTGAAAAAACTAAATGTCAAAAGCTGAATCAAATTGAGACAAAAACACAACACTAAAATGAAAATAAAATGTGCGATGTGAAACAAACAAATAGATAACCTAACAACCAACCATAGCCCTGCCCCTTTGCCTGAACAAAAACAAATATGAACTTTGCATGTTGAAAAAATGAAATCATCCTACAAGATAGATCTAAAAAATACACCGTGATAAAAATCCATCAAAAATGCCCGTAAACCTGAGCACTGATAACCACTAGACTCTAAAAAGAAAGATGCATATCCCTGAACACAGCTAGACTCTAAAAAGAAAGATGCATATCCCTGAACACAGCTAGACTCTAAAAAGAAAGATGCATAACCCTGAACACAGCTAGACTCTAAAAAGAAAGATGAATATCCCTGAACACAGAAGGAAAGCCATCTTTGGCAAGACTGAAGCAGGTGGGCCCCTCAATCTGTACTGCTGTTGGGCAGGTTCTTGAAAGTTGATTATAGACAGAATAGTCCATTCTGATGAGTTGTTAGAAACTAGAACATCTCCACCAGCGCTCAGTATGTGGCCCTGCACTAGAAATCTTGGATAATGTGCAGCCATGAAATCCAGTGGATCCTGGAAAATTGCGCATCTTTCAGAGCTTGGAAAAAATCTAATAATTGGAGCCAAATTGTCTTTAGAGACTGGTCCCTGTTTCTGATTCGCTAGATAGTTTGATTGGTTCAGGTGGGTTGCTGTTACTAGTCTCCTGTGCACCTATTTTCAGGTTTTAAGTTTTATGCGCAACTCAAACATGGATGTGAGAAATATTTTTACAGGGTCACATACTAAACACCTCTGGAGATGCACTTAGAGTGGCTCTGTTGTGTGATGGGGTCAATTAATTGGTTCTTTCACGTGGCTTAACCACCTTTGGTTTTAGGTGCTTGAGAATTTGCCATGTAAAGGGTTTTTCATAGTCTCAGCTTGTCAGCAGACACTATGTACACGTACCGAATCAAATTTGAGCAGGAGGTTTGGTAGCAAAACAAACTGTGCTGCAATATATGGTTGCCGAGTCAGACTATCTAGCTAGTTCTGCAGCAATGCAGTGCCAAATCAAATCAAATTTTTTTTCATTCTTCTTTGCAGAACATAGTGCCAAATCAAATCAATTTTTCTTCTTCATTTTTCTTTGCAGCACATGATGCCAAATCAAATCAAATTTTTTCCATTCAGTCACAATGAACCAGCACCCACCAGTGCACCATCCATTGGATGCCTGTTATTACTCAATTATGGATGAACCTCAAATGAGTTAGTATATCATTTCACCTTGGTAGTCAATTATGTAAGAAATAGGTCTCATATATAATTGGTAGATAGGTAGGAAAACAGATAACTACTAGATAAGTACATAGTTTATACATAGGTAAGGGCTGTTTCTACTACCTAGCTACTAACAACCTGCTAGCGGGTTGTTAGTAGGTAGGTAGTAAAAAAAAGCAACTGAACTAACCACAATGGTTAGCTATCTGTCTCCTGGCCACTTACCATCCATCCTTCATGGTGCGCTGGTGGGTGTTGGTTCACTCACTGTGGCCTTTTCACTCTTCTTTGCAGAACATGACATGTGTTTCCAAAGCAAAACATGGAGTACAAGTGCACAAATACCCAATCAGGTTAATATGAACATTTTAAAAATCCAATACCAGTACTGGGCTGCTATGAAATTCTTTTTTAAATCCAATTTCAGTACCAACTGGCATGTCTGATAGACGGTTCAAAAAAGATTGCATACATGTACTTGGCTGGTACTTCAAAATTGGATATCCACCCAACACGTGGAAAAGCCTCAAATAAATTTGGGTTGCATGTAAACATTATAAATATCATGGTCTTCATGGGGGTCTCCAAGTCCAAATTTAACACTCTATAGATTAAACAATTAGGGCTTTGACATTTTGATTATCATTAGGTTTAGATTGACAGAAATAGGTACATATCAGACTTTAGACTGTGTGGAAGTTATGGATTAAATTTGGGTGGGAGCCATATTGCAAACCATGCTCATTAAATTAATGATCAATTTGAGGGTGCAATTAATAAAAATGTGGGATTCACACAGTGGATGAGCATAAGCACAAGATATTGGTGGTCTTAGTTTTTACTATGACAATGCATCAAAAAAATTGCACAATTGGTTTTCATTGCAACAAGTATAGCCATTGCATAACATCAGAATATGATGAGTGAATGGCTTTTTTTTCAATGTTTGTGGACAAGCCACCAAGAGTTTGGAACATATGGAGATATGAAAATGCGTTTGGATACATTGTGCATTGTTAATTGGATGGCTTTTACATGGATTGGGCTTTGCATGCTTAAAAAGAAGTATGAATACAAGCAACTTCAACATTTAACAACATCAAAAGAGCTAATATGGTCAAAATGAATCAAACAATGAAAAGGTTGCAAAATCCAAGGATGATGGATGATGATAGGATTGACATGGAAAACATAAAATATCAAGGTGAAATACAAGTATGATAACCATTGATAACAATCCTAACAAGAAAACAAAGAAAGAAAGGATTAAGAAATGTTGACAGAAGCAATGACAATTCATGAGTTTTAGCAAAAGACTTTTTGAAATTATTAAAAAATAGTAATGTTGCCCTTCTTAAATACATCTAAATTGGGATCAAGTTGTGATGAATGACTCAAAACTCAAATGTTATGTAACTTTTAAAACTTATTTATGAGACATCCATATTTTTGAATAAAACATCAGTTTTTCCAAGTTGTAACAATATTGACATAGTTTTACCACATTTGAAGAATGATAATAAATATTGGTTTTCTATCTTTTATTTTGTTTTTAAACTTCATTTGGAGTGAAAGGTCTATCCAACATTTTTTACTATCACCATATTTAAAACCATTGTGAAATTTTGTTCGAAATTTTGGACTACCCATTATTTCATCAATTTCATCCACAAAATCAGTCAAATATTTCATCACATTTTCACTTTGATGCCATCAATTATCCAATGTATGATAAAAGGGACATTCATTCCAATCATTACGTGAAATCCCATTTTGCAATTTTGTTATCCTTGTATCATCTATAAATTTCATTCAATTCTTTCTTGTGAACAATTAAAGCCCTTGAAAAATCAATGATTGGAACCAACATTTGAATGTACAATTTGCACCATGCATCCTCTCTTGAAGAAAAAAAGAATTGGAATCAAAAACCATGATTAAAACCATGATTTATGGGTTGAAAACATTCCTTGAAATTAAAAAATCAGAATAATTACATCAATAAAACTAATGCAATTCATACAAAAACATCTTAAATAAGTTGACTAAGTGATTACCTCCTCTCCTTCCCCAAAAGGAAATGTGGGTTTAAAGCTCATTGTGGTTGAAATGGTGACCTTTCAATAGGGGTTTCAAAGCAAGGGCAAGAGGCAAAAGCCCAAGGTCTTTATAAAAAAACCCAATCAGCCTAATTTAAATTTTTTTTATTTACTTTATTTTCAAAGACTCTATCCCTCCATTCAAGTCTCAAATATGGAAAAAGAAAAAGTTCAGGGTTGAAGAAAAATTTATTTGCAAAAAATTTATCAAAAGAAGCACAACTCCATTTCTTTTCATATTGCATTGATCAACAAGAACATAGTGCCTTACATTTTTCCACAATTTCAATTTGAAAAACAAGTGAGAAAACAACAACAACAAAAAAAAATTAAATAAATAAATGGACCTTAGTTTATGTCTCAATTCTCAAAACCATGAGGTCTCCTTTTAACTTCATTTTTTGGTCCAAATCAATGTTGGTTTAGTATGAACAAAACATTGGGTATGCACCAAGGTATGAACTATCCTACTTGTAGGTTATTAAAGTTCGTATATTACAACTAAAAACTGTATTTTCAATTTAAGGTTTGGGGAAAAGTTAAGGTTAACCCGAAGAGGCAAGTTTAGGGTTTTAGAAAATTGACATGATATTAGGGCTTGATGTTCTCTCTCAAACTCCAATATCATGAAACAAGAATCAAGGTTTTGCTCCATTTTGCTCCCTCTTGGATTATGAGTGTTCTTTTTGGAGGCAACATTGGTTCATGAGTGTGCATTTTGGAGATGGTGGTAAAAGACTTCCAAGATCCTTCTTACATCCATCTTTCAATCACTATCACAAGGAAGCATTCATCTTGAAGGTGAGATTTTATATTTTATATTTTATACATGTTTCCTGCATTCAAGGTTGTTGAAAGTTGATAATCAAAAAGGTTTGTGACAATTTAAGCTTTTCATTTAAACTTTTCATTGAATCTCTCATGGTTTCTGGTTGTCTTTATGGGTGAGATGAAGCCTTGCATTGAAATTCCGGGGTCTTTAGTTGACCTCTAGATGCATTGAAGCTTCATGTTGTTCAATTTCAAGGTTTCGATTTGGTTAGGTGCATTGAAGTTATATTGTGTTGAAGTTTTAGGGTCTCTAGTTGTTTTCTAAGTGCATTGAAGTTTTGTTTTAAAGCTCCAAATTTTCTGATTAGGTGTGTTGAAGCTTCATGTTGAAACTCCAAGGTCTCTGGTTGTCCTTTGGGTGCATTGAAGTTTTGTTTTGAAGCTCCAGGTTCTCTGATTAAGTGTGTTGAAGCTCCAAGGTTTTTGCTCTAATGCGTTGAAGTTCAAAGGTTTATTGTCAAATGCATTGAAACTCCAAGTTTCTGCTTTAGTGTGTTGAAGCTTTGCATTGAAACTCCAAGTTTCTGCTTTAGTGTGTTGAAGCTTTGCATTGAAACTCCAAGGTCTTTGCTCTAATGCATTGAAGCTCAAAGGTCTCTTGGTAGGTGCATTGAAACTCCAAGTGTTTTGCTCTAGTGTGTTGAAGCTTTACATTGAAACTTTAAGGTTTCTAATCAAGTGTGTTGAAGCTTTGTGTTGAGGCTTTAAGTTTTCTACTTTAGTGCATTGAAGCTCCCTAGGGCCTCTAGTCAACTTATGTGTTGAAGTTTTGTGTTGAAATTCCAAGCTCTCTTCTTTGGTGCATTGAAGCTTTTTGTTGAAGCTCCAAGTTCTTTGCTTTGGTGGGTTGAAATTCCAAGCTTTCTTTTCTAGTGCATTGAAACTTTGTGTTGAAGTTCCAAACTTTTTTCTCTAAGGCGTTGAAGCTTTGTGTTGAAGCTCCAAGTTCTCTACTTTGATGCGCTGAAGCTTTGCATTAAAGCTTCTTATTGAAGCTTTAGAATCTTTGGTCAACTTATGTGTTGAAGTTTTGCATTGAAGTTCTAGGCTTTCTACTTTGGTGTGTTCAAGCTTGAAGGTTTCTAGTTGGGTGTGTTGAAATTTCGTGTTGAAACTATAGGGTGTCTGGTTGGCCTTCTAGGTGTTTTGAAGGTTTGCATTGAAATTATGCATCATCCATTGTCGGTGTTTTGAACCTTTGTGTTGAAGCTTCACATCAAATTGTCAATGTTTTAAAACTTTATGTTGACACTCCAAGGTCTCAACTGGTTATCCTTTTGGGTTTGTTGAATTTTTTGTTGAAGTCCGTAGGTTTCTAGTTGTCCTTTTGGGTTTATTGAAGCTTTTTGTTGAAGCTCCTTGGGGTCTTTGGTTGTCTTAAACTAAGTGCATTGAAGCTTCTACTACTACCTTTGTCTATTCTTTCAATTTTCTTCACTTTTTATTTCATGAATAGTTTATACTCGATCTAAATTCATGGACATATATTGTCTAGAAGAGCTTCAAAATACAAGATCTAATGATGTGGTTATCAACAAGCTTGAAAACTTAATTTTGTCAACAGAGGTGTTGTAAGAAATTGAAGTAATAGTTGATGAAGAGCAACAAACTAAAAAAGAAGCATTTTGGAAGCAACAATTAATTCAATTCACCACCAATGCAAGTTTATGGGTTCTTTTTCACCACGTAGTAAAATCATGGGCCTAGTTTGTGTTGAACAACAACACTATTGAAATTGACATCCAAGGGGTGCAACTCATGACGTGTGTGATGTATCAATATTTTGAAAATTCTTCAAGTTTGCAAAGTTCAACCAAGTCTCAAAAAGGATTTGTAACTTACAATCCTAAGCATGGCATTACATACATGCAGAAGCATGTTGCAAATCAACATAACTCGAATCTGCAAAAGTTTTTTCTTGCATAAAAACTCTAATGTAGAGGGCAAAGATGGTGGTAAAAGACAAAAATGCAGGTAGAAAGCATTTGCCACACCTATAACCATCACCAAATTTTTTGGAAGTGTGAGGCTTTAAAAAAAGTTTAACCGTATTCAAATGGGGTTTATTGAGAATCTAATTTTGATGATTGTTAAAGGCACAACACCATTCCCTCAACCAAAGGTTCTCTACAACATGTTTTGCTTCCAAGGTAATTATATTCCAAGAAACCTTGGAATATGCAAATGTTATCAACATTTGTTACACCCAACAAAGTTCAACTCTAAGAGCTAAAGTTCCTAGTGAGCTGACATGGGCTATTGTTCAAACAATAACTGAAACCCTAAACCTAGTTGATCATCATCCTTGTTGAATTAACGTAGAAGATATTGATTACTATCTTAGGTTTCCAAATGTGGGTTTGTTGGCGTGACAAATTTTGGGTATCACGCGTTCACAGATTGAGACGGAGCAAATCTTGTCAGTTGCAAGTGTGCTCACTGGTTTGTGACAATGTCATCTTGGAGTTGAGAATCTTGACAAGCTTATCATTATATACAAGAATTGGCCTTCAAATGCCCAGCTTCATTGCAAGCTTGTTGATGGAGACAAATTGGTTAAACTTTTTGTCACTGAAAACAAGTTGTTGGAAGGAAATGAAGATTTGCTTGAAAATCAAGCTATTTGGAAGAGATAGAATTCTAGACAAGGATTCTTGATGTTAGATGATCTTAGATGGGCTGCAAATCTACTCAGATTCTGCACTCAGATTTTGTAGATGACATTGCTCTATAAATCCCATGAGAATTTTCTATGTTAGATGATCTTAAATGGGCTATCTATCTACTTAGATTTTGCACTCATATTTTGTACATTGGCACTCCTTTATAAAACCCTACACTTTACATTCTTTCTGGGCTCCAAATTTCTCCTTGTTTGTTTTTCAATGCATAATGTTTGCTTGATGTGCTGATTTTTTTTCTTGCTTGTGGTCAAACTCACTTTGACCAAAAAGAATCCTAAACCTAATACCTAAATCCAGGTTGATATTTGGCCCCCTGCCTTGAGCCTAATACCTGTGTTGATACCGGTTTGTTGAATAACAAATATGTTATTATTGATAACACTCTGGTTTCAAAAAATTAAAAATGTTAATAGATTTAAACCCCTACCTGGGGTAAAATAAAAACAAACCTACTACCAGCAACAACATGATATCTTCAAAACCTGATACAAACCAGACCAACACTTGTCCAAACCCATTGAATTTCCATCCAAAATGCCATGTAAATTGTCAGTTCAAATTGGCTTGAATTGATCTTGGATCCTCATCTAAAAGGTGTTGCATCCTATTTATAGCACTTGACCAATAGGATTGCTCCATTTTGTTGAACCTTGCCCCCTTGGACCCTCATCTAAAGTGGCTCTAAGAATTTGTTTGACTACGAGTTAAGGATTCACTTTATATGAAAGCTACCAAAAGTTAGATCCAAAATGATTGTTTGTTCACAATATTGGATACACACACAGATTTGGCTACTCTCCGTGTGGCTGGCTTTAGTTAGTAACTATTGAACATAACGTTTTCTTTTTGTCTATCCATGATATACGGCTACAATTCAAAGCTTTAGGCTTTTGCCATATGGAGGACTCCTGCTGGCTGTCGGTACACATCTCTTGGTCATGAAAGACTTTTGAAAAAAACCTGGAAACACCAATGGGACGTGCTAAGTGAAAAGATTGAAGTTTTTGCTATTTTGCGAAGTTTGGAAGAAATTCTTCAAAAAACGTGTTATTCTCGATGTAAATTGTGGTTTTCCATGGAATAAAATCTTGACCTTTGCAGAATCGAAAAATCAAAAGGGAAAAAAAATTGGATTGGGGGGGGTCACTAATTTTGGGTCAATCTTGTTATGGATGATTGCCATTTTTTAGTTGCATTAGAGTTATGTTGGACAAAAAAATTTATAATTGCAAAAACCAATTGAAAAAAGGCAACTTTTTCTTTACTAAGTATATGGCTATATCACAAAGTTGGACCAAAAAAATTGAGTAATGTAGTAGGTCCCTTCGTTTCCGTGAATTCTACATATTTTTTGGAGAAATTTTTTTTGCCCCTCCCATCTCACTAATTGTGTGAACAAGGAGAATATTTTCTTTTAAAAATGGAAAAGTAAATTCATAATGACATAACATCCTTAAGAATTCTCTGGCCCTATTCACTTTTTTTTTTCTTGTGCACTTTTCAGATGCCATGTGTCAAGTAGTAAAATTGTAGGGCTTTTTTTTGTGGCTTTTAGGCCTGCCCAAAACAAAAACATGTGCGGATTGAGTCAAACACTCCCTTGTGACATTTTTCAGACTCATTAAAAGTTTAAATACTTAAAAAGCACTGTTAATTCCCAAAGGAGCCATTCTTAGTGTTTTAGAAAGCAAGGTTTCCACAATAGTCAAAGGAAGAAGCTCATATTTAATGCTTAACCTTGCTTTGTAAAACACTAAACCAAAAACAAGGCATCACAAACAAACGCGCTCGCCCTTCCAATAGATAAGGGTACAACATCTTATTTATTGGAAGGGTTTGGTGAACTGGTTTCTTTGGTGAAAGTGTTTAGACTAAACACTTTCACCAAAGAAACCGGTTCACCAAATGTGAAACTGATTTTAATAAGGTAAAACTTCCAAAAGTTGGATCCAATGCAATAGTCCCCGTTTTCTTTCAACAAAGAAATCATGAATTTTGCAGAATCACATATCGCAAAAATAATAATAATAATAATAATAATAATAATAACAATAATAAAATACTGTAGAAAGCCCAATACTGAAAGGTATAAACCAGCGACCGTTTGTTATAGAAAGCATGTGCTATTCGCCTCCTCCATACCAACTCAAAATCAATCTCCATATGTTACTTACTTAGTTGCGATGAGGTTTAGGGTTTATGGAACTTCCAACCATGATCTTTTGTTCACTTAGGAATTTCATAATTGCGCAACATCGCCCCTTTATCCCGAGTGCTTAACAGAAATACAGAAAAGACCTTAGCCATGGAACATAGTGAAGAAAACTTAAACTCTCCATTACAAGAGTCCAAGCTTTTTAGGGGTCAATTTAAGCAGCCAGCCACCTTGAAAGCAGCACCCACTAGCACACCATTGAAGGATGGATGGTAAGTGGTCAGGAAACAGTTTTCTGTTGGGTTTTAGCTCCCTTGTTAACCATGGTGGTTAGTTCAGTTGCTTCTTTTACTACCTACGTACTAACTAACACCTCACGAGTAGTTGACTTGATGATATAACGCAATCATTTCGGAGTGGAAAATCAAAACTTGTAATATGAACTCTCCTCAAAGGCATTTGGCTATTTAGAATATTTGCGGCACGGGTTAGGTTTGGATGTCAAACTTGGGATTGCATTCTTGAACGGTTTAACTTGGGTTTGGTTGTGTGAATAGGGTTACAAAAGCAGTTGGCCTGCCTCATAAAACAAACATAAAAAAAACACATGCCATACTTGAGAACTAAGGAGTTGATGATGTGTGTGCACCATATAGGCTATGAACACTCACAAAATCAATACAAAAACTTTTGACTTGACTCAAGGTGTGTGGAAATTTTCCCTCTTGTTGTTGTTGAACCAAGCCACAACAAACTGGATTTGGGAGTTTACGGTGGGGCTAGTAGTAGTACCAGCCTTCTTTTTATAACTGGTGAAATATTGCCCGAAAGGGAAATTAAAAATCAAAAATTCAGAAATGAAGTGTTTTTGAAGGTTTCCAATCACCAGAAGTGAGAAAATAATTTTTAAAAAAAATTTGTTTTTGCCAGATCCCTATATTTGGTTTCCAGTGTGTAGCCTAATATATAGAAAGATGATTAAAGATGTATACTTCATATTTGATTTATAGCCAGATTTGGCTAAATCTTCCTAAGGACGATAGCCAATTTTGGTACATCTTTCTATGGATGGTTGC
>Ga0209208_10000643_pt1 | contig 46369 bp, 25 predicted proteins | sample S1TSphfallax_3_FD_187694 | JGI IMG/M metagenome (GOLD analysis project Ga0209208, IMG submission 187694) | Host-associated microbial communities from peat moss isolated from Minnesota, USA - S1T2_Fd - Sphagnum fallax MG (SPAdes) (version 2) | ecosystem: Host-associated > Plants > Peat moss >...
CGGCAGTCGAGCAATGAGCCGGTTGGAGCCTAAGTGGGAATAGGTGTCTGTCAATGAGAGATCGAACAATCAGAACAAGGCAGGCAGGGTCTGTAGTAGGCAGTGTATGTGCTGGACCCTCACTTTTGGCTACACCACCTCTTCCATATTACAAAAGGCGAGGAAAAGTTATCCTTTGTTATAATCACTGCCAAATTTGTGATCTTTGTTCTTAAGAAGATTTTGGAAAAGTAATAGGGATGGTTCTTATTGGGAAATTACGGTTTGCTTGAGTGTACAATTTTTTATATGGTATTGAGTGGATTTTGTATTACAAAAGCCCATGTTGCAAATTGATTTATTGGTATAGTTGTTGTGGGCATTAATATTTAGTGATTAATATTATTGTACCAAGTACAAGGATCTTTGAAAACTAATAAGGGGGTCAAATAAAAAATTAGCCTACAAAATTTTGACATGTATAAATGAAGCCCTAGGATTGAGTTAAACGAATATCACTAAAACTAAGTTCATAACTATAAAAATTTCGTTGATTGATAAATGTTATTTTAGCAATGGGGTGGACAATGATTATCGATAAGAAGTGAAGTAAAACATTGTGGCCTCATGTAAGGAAACCATGTGTTTCCAAACTAGGAATAATAGGTTTATGTCATTAATTGGGGTAGCAAGTAATAAGACCACATTGAAGGTTGAAACCCAATGCAACAACTTCAAAACCCAATGTTCGTTTTAAGTATCACAAAACACAATGTAATTCATTAAAATGTTTTTTTTTGAAACTCATGAACTTGGCACCCATTGAAAAAAGATATGGAGTCAAATTGACATTGGCATGTGGTGCCCATGGGATGGCTAAATGGGCTATAGGCAAGAATCGGCCAAAAGGTGATTTGCAATGGTTGATCATGCGCGAATGGCCCCACCCCTCTCTAGATCCTTTCAAGCCATTTCTTTTTTTGACATTGGTCTTGGGCATATGTTCACATGTTGACAGATTGCCAAAATTTTCACATGATTAATATTTTACTGTAACACTCATACCTAAGTATGCAAATTAAGCTTGCCAAATTTGAAGATGATTATATTAGAGATATTAACAAACTAGTGCTATCAATGCTCTTGGTGAAAGACTATTTTTTTGCAACATTATTAGACTTCCAGGGATTGGCATCAACTTTTGAAGCAATGAAAAGGACAATCAACATGGTGCCACCGTTAATTGTGATGCACAATGGGGTTTACATAAAGGCAACCATATAGGTACTTGTGAGGCTCTAATGCACAAATGAAAACAAGGATTGAATACTTTGTGCCCATAGTGCACCAACATCCAATACCATTTCATTGGTTTTTACAACCATTTCATTGGCTTTTGGGAAAGGGATCTTAGCAAAATGCAACAGGCTATAGGTGGATTGGGTTGGCCATGCAACTTTAACCAACAAAATAAAAACAAATTTTGCTCATACTAAAGGTGTATGCCCCCTCATCGGAAGGCATTGCAATCATCATTGTCAATGTCAATAATGTTGATGGATTTGGTGAATGTGGTTTAGCAAGAGGGTATGGAGAAATCCACCGAGCATTCATGCAAAAGCACATCTTGAAGTAGAAATGACATGCATGCAAAAGTTCAAGGAGTTAGTGGACTTGGAGCTTAAAGTTGTGAGTCTAGATAGTTTGGCTATCAATGTGAAGAAGATGATGGCCCAAGTATAGCTAATAGCTACACAATTTGAAATGCAAGTGGTTGAATGTATGCTTAACAATGCAAATAGTAAATGAACACAATTTTTTCTCTGGTTAATTGAAATTGATTTTCTTTCAAAACAAATTGTTTCTATTTATTCTTTCATTGCCAAAATTGTGAATAGTTTATTTGTTGAAATTTTTGGTTGTTGTAAAATTTGAAATCATGTGGGTTGTTCAAGCCTTTTTAATTTTTTAATGATGCTTGATCATTTGTGATCATGGTTTTTTCAAAACCCTTATGCAAAAAAAACTATAATTTTGGAGTCAGATTCAATAAAGCTAGAAAAAAAACCTAGCCTAAGTAAGCCACGTAATCAACTTAAGCACATATTCTAGGAATTCGATAAGGGAATATTTGGTCAACATACCATTGTTGACTGCACACAACACCACTATGAGATTTGATACCTTGACCTTTGGAATGGAGGTAAACACCTTTACAATCAAACCACCCATTTGTTTTAATAATATGTTACATTATATTTTATTTATCAAATATTTTATTTTAAACATTACAAAAACATAAACTTTGAAAATTCATATCTTATTCAGATTTTGTTCAAATGAAATGATTTGAATTTATTTTTTTTTAAATTTCAATAATGTACATAATTACATTTATTTCCTTTTGAAAGTTTAAAATCATTTGAACAAAAAAAAAATTGAATATCATTATTCAATAACATTTCAATGACCATTTTTTGGATTTTTTAAATAAATGGACAATTTTTTTTGTTAATATAATAATAATATTTATGTTAAACTACTTTCAATTATTATATGATTATTTTCATTTATTTTAATTATTTCACCCTACATTGTTTATGATTATTTATGGTTATTCTCAATTACTTTTGGTTATTTTTTGTTATTTCACCCTAGGATACTTTTGGCTATTCTAAGTTACTTTTGGCTATTGGAGGTTATTTCACTTTATGTTATTATAAGCAATTATAGGTTATTATATGCTATTTCACCTTAAGTTATTTTTTTTTATTATAAATTATTTCACCTTAGATTATTTTTGGCAATCCTAAGCAATTCTAATATATGGTTATTGGTTGTTCTTTTATTAGGGCCATTGGTGTTTATTAATGACTATTGGTACCTATTTTATTAGAGACTATTAATGCATATTAATGGTTATTCTAGTAATAGTTATTGGTGGATATTCTATTAATGGTCATTAGTAGTTATTATATTGGTGGTTATTGGTGGTTATTCTATTGATGACTATTGGCAATTATTCTATTAATGGTCATTAATAGTTATTATATTGGTGGTTATTGGTGGTTATTCTATTAATGACTATTAGCAATTATTCTATTAATGGTCATTAATAGTTATTATATTGGTGGTTATTGGTGGTTATTCTATTAATGACTATTGGCAATTATTCTATTAATGGTCATTAATAGTTATTATATTGGTGGTTATTCTATTGATGACTATTGGCAATTATTTTATTAATGGTTATTCTATTGATGGTTATTAATGGTTATTCTATTAGTGGTTATTCTATTGGTGACTATTGGTAGTTATTCTATTGATGGCTATTGATGGTTATTCTATTAGTGGTTATTCTATTGGTGACTATTGGTAGTTATTCTATTGATGGCTATTGATGGTTATTCTATTAGTGGTTATTCTATTGGTGACTATTGGTAGTTATTCTATTGATGGCTATTGATGGTTATTCTATTAGTGGTTATTCTATTGGTGACTATTGGTAGTTATTTTATTGATGGTTATTGATGGTTATTCTATTAATGGTTATTCTATTGATGTCTATTAGTGGTTATTTTAATGGTGGTTATTTTATTGGTGATTATTTGATTAGTGGTTATTCTATTGGTGGTTATTTTATTACTGGTTAATCTATTAGTGGTTATTGGTGCTTATTTTCTTAATGGTTATTGATGGTTATTCAATCAATGGTTATTGATGTTTATTCTATTCATGGTTATTGATGGTTATTCAATTAATGGTTATTGATGTTTATTATATTCATGGCTATTGATGGTTATTCAATTAATGGTTATTGGTGCTTATTCTATTCATGGCTATTGATGGTTATTCAATTAATGGTTATGGGTGCTTATTCTATTCATGGCTATTGGTGCTTATTCTATTCATGGCTATTGGTGCTTATTCTATTCATGGCTATTGGTGCTTATTTTATTCATGGCTATTGGTGTTTATTTTATTCATGGCTATTGGTGGCTATTATATTAATTGCTATTGGTGGTTATTATATTAATGGCTATTGGTGGTTATTATATTAATGGTTATTGGTGGTTATTATATTGATTGCTATTGGTGGTTATTATATTAATTGCTATTGGTGGCTATTCTATTAATGGATATTGATGGTTGTTATATTAATGGCTATTGGTGGTTATTCAATTAATGGTTATTGGTGCTTGTTATATTCATGGCTATTGGTGGTTATTCAATTAATGGTTATTAGTGGTTATTCTATTCATGGCTATTGGTGGCTATTATATTAATGGCTATTGGTGCTTATTATATTACTGGTTATTGGTGCTTATTCTATTCATGGCTATTGGTGCTTATTCTATTCATGCCTATTGGTGTTTATTCTATTCATGGTCATGAGTGCTTATTCTATTCACGGCTATTGGTGGCTATTATGTTACTTGCTGTTGGTGGCTATTATATTAATGGATATTGGCGGTTATTATATTGGTGGATATTGGTGTTTATTATTGGTTATTATATTAATGGCTATTAGTGCCAATTCTATTGATGGCTATTAGTAGTTATTCTATTAGTGGCTATTGGTTGTTATTTTATTAACAACTATTGGTGGATATTTTATTAATGGATATTGGTGGTTATTATATTAATGGATATTGGTGTTTATTTCGTTGTAAACCATTGGTGGTTATTATATTAGTGGTTATTGATGGCTATTTTATTAATGGTTGTTGTATTATAAATTATTATTTATTATTATATTTTATATTACAACTATCGGTGATTATTATATTATAAATTATTGTTGGATATTCTATGTTATAATATCATAGGCTAGTGGTAATTATTATATTGTAAGGTATTTAAAATTATTTTTCATAGGTTATTATTTTCCAATCTAAATTATTTTTACTTTAAGTCATTATATTATATTTTAGATTATTTCTAAATTATTATACTTAGGATAAAATAATTTAGAAAAACATAAAGTAGAATGACCTTGGATAACTTAAAATATAACTTGAAATAACATATATTATTATTTTTTTAAAAAGCTAAGGTATATCCTAAAGTTAGTTGAATAATTTAATTTAGAATAACATAAAAGCTTGTAATAAATTAGTTAAGATACTCTAAGATAAAATAACTTATAATAATTTAGGGTACAATAATTTATTAACCTATAATAACATAAAATATAAACTAGAATAACTAAAGTAATTTAAAATATTATAGGGTATATCATAAAGTAGCATAGATAGAATTTTCTTAAAATATATAAATAAACATATTTACAATAGTAAATTATAATAGTGAATTATGTTAACTAGTAGTGAAGCATGATGTCTACATAGTGATATTATAGTGAAATAACTTTCACCATAATGAAATTAGTAAAATGCAATGAACTTATTTCACTTTTAAAGTCCCATAACGATTTAGGCTAGTAAATTGCACCCCACTTTTGTAATAGTGCATTATCTCCATAGAAGAATTTCAATTAAAAATAAAATTGGCAAAGGTGGAACTGATTACAAAGTTTCAAACTTTGTAGGTTAACAAGAGCATTTGGATGCCCTATTTGCTCAAATACAAGCTAGAAGGCATGGTGATGGAATTTGGTGTGATTTGTGTTGCAACCACCATAGTAGGATAAGGTTGCAACGAAGGTTATAGACAAAGTGAGGCTCACAAAGTATAGTTTGAAATGAATGTATATAATTATTCACAATATGTACTTTATAATTCTAAATCAAAATTAAAATTTGGAAAATTTATAATGTAGTTAAAATAATTATTTTAGTGATTTTAGTTTCATGAATTATTATCCTTTTTTTAGAATTTGGAATTAATCATTTATGATAAATATTTTTTTAGTAATCTTAAAATAATTTAAAAAATCAATGTTATGTTTAACAAATATAATTATTATATTTATAGTTAATAATTAACAATAGAAAAAAAATACTTGACCTATATATTTTTTACAATAATAAACATAATTATATAGTAATTAATGTAAGTAAATGAGTATCATTTTTTCAAAAAAATCATTTAAGAATTTACTTTTTAATAGCAATTATTAGTTCATTATTTATAATTTGAAAATAGATATTTAAAATAGTTGGTTTTTAAATTATAGTTTATATTTTTACATTGATTATATTATCTATAATTTGACCAGATTTTTTTAAGTAATAAAATATTTAAAAAATATTTCAATTATTTAAGTATCTATGAATTATGTATTGACAACTTGTGAGTAATTAGATAGCTAGTTTATTAAATATTAAGAATTTATTAGTTATTTAAATATTTGATAATGAATACTTAATATTTGTAGTGTATAGTTTATACTTTAAACATATGTAAATATAATAATTACTAATTAAATGATTATGTAATTATTTAATGAACCACATACTTGAATTGTTTAAAAATCTAAAAATTAAGAAAAAAAACATGAAGAAAATTTTGGAGTTACAATTTAGTTTGTGAAGAAGTTGCAACTTTTAAACTCATCTTATATTGTTTATTTTCCATTCCTATTTTGAACTTTATATAAACAAGGAATGTGGTCATTGAAATTTCACATTAAAAAAAATTATGCAATGGGATGAGCTAATCAAAAGGTTTAAACCCAAAGCAAAAATAAAAATTACACACAATTTTAAAGTATTATTACCTCCCCAACCTACTTATTTACCTAGGTAAGTAGATATCCAATTTGACCTTCCCACCTAGGTCAACTTATGTATCTACCTACCTAAGTATTTATCTATATGAGTAGGTATTTAGCTTAGGAAGGTAAGACCTACCTACCTACCTTTTTACCTAAATACATAAGTAGGTATGTAGCCTAGGTTTGTAAGCACCTACTTATGTACCTACCAACCTAATATTAATATTTTTATTAAATTAAAATTTTAAGTGCCACATGGCATATTTACATTGGGCCACATTTCATAATATAAGATCATCGAAACATTTGAATAAAATGTCATAAATTATTTCAAAATAATAATTTTTAAAAAAATAAATTAAATATTGGGACATGTAGTAGCACATCATTTGCCTTCAATTGTGACCAAAATAGTTGCATCATAGTCACATGTGACAATACGTATATAATGGAATCAAAGGATGAATTTGTATTTGTTGATTCTTTTGTCATCCAATACCATTTGTCATTTATGACTAATATCGCATGTGACTTGTCCAAGGTGGCTAAGGAGATTTTAGTCATAAATGTCATTTACAATTAAAACTTTAGTTGTAAAGACTACTAAAAACTACATATTTTTCTTTTAGTGGTACCATCATGGTTGTCACATTTATTAATCTTTTGAGAATCCAATTACCAAAGTATCACAATAATGACAATTTAATATTACACATTTGATAGCTAACCAAAGTATGTGTAACCAATGGTGAAGACAAAAATACTCATAAGATACAATATTTTCCCAATTCTTTAAGAGGATGAGTTGCTAATTGGTTTGTGAAATATGAAACTACACATCCAGCTACATGGAATCAAATATAACAAACATTCATTACATGATTTAATGCAATTTGAAGTGAAGGGCAAGTTGGTACAACTCTCTGTTATGCCAACCAATATTGGATGTTTTTGTGACCACAAGAGGTTAAAAGGCTTGTATGCATGAGGAAGAAATTCATGAGAAATAGTTAAGCCCTATGAGAGGACGACGAACTAAATGGGGATGAGAAAAAAAAATCCTTCAAGATGTAATAAAAGAACTACAATCTGCATCTATGTCATGGGCTTAAGGGAGGACAATACATTTTTCTAGACTCTTGGATGTGTTGTCCTATGCTTGGGTGGTGAACCTTTGTTGATTTCTAATTTCTTATATGAAATGTGCACATTTCAAACTTGTTATATTTGCAAATTTGGATGTTTGACCTCCAAGTGCTATATGAAATGATTTGTGCCAAAGTCCAAATACAATAGCTTTTCCAACTGCTTTTACAAATATGGTTTTGTGACCCAAATTTTTTTTTAATTGAACCAAATTTTATGCCAATGTTTCAAGCATTCCCATCTCTTCCTCTTGGTGTTTTTCCAAAATTCTCAAGGCAAAAAGGCAATGCATGAAAGCTAATTGGACTTCATTGGACTTCATTTCCTTGTACCAAATTCCGTTCCCTTGGCCAATTAAAATGGTTGGTTATGTACAAACCAATGACAATTTTGTTTAACTATGTACAAAATATATATTTCCTGAATTCTAACATTTAAAAGTCATTTTTCTATGATGCAATGTATTATGAAAACATATAAAAAACACCAAAAAAATCTAATTATCACAAAGATTAGTTAAAATGAATGGAAACCTCAAGCCTTGACATCAATTTCAAATTGTCAAAGTTTTTTTAATTTTTTTTCCTATTTCTTGAGCACAAACATAGCATTCATATCATGGAATTTTTAAAAACAAGCACATGTTTACATGCTTTTATTGGCCTTTCACCTTTTAACATTACTTGGTATCCAAGTCGTCATTTTCTTGTTCATTGCCTTTAGACTCTTCATTACTATATTTAACTTCCATTATGTTCAATTAAGGCACAAGTGTGTCGTGTTTTCTATTATAAATAAGATGAGGGGTCTTGTAAGTATCATCTGGGCCACAATCTTTAGGCATTTTGAGCCAATTCTTTGGTAGTGCATTGTCCATTTTTGTTATGTGATGGCTATGAATTCCCATGACATATTCAACTTGCTTCTCATAGTGAATTCTAGAATTATGGTTTGTGGGTCAACCATGCCAAGCATGGTTTCTTGGAGCATGAGGTAAATTGCTCATGATTTCCGATATGAACATTCATATTAATGTTGCATAACTCTTGTAGTTTTGCAAGCCAACACATGATGTTTATTTTCCCACAGCCACCTTAAACTCTAGTTGTACTCTTCTTAACTCCCTTTGGTTGACCACTAAATACATGTCCATATTACTTGCAATCCTACATGAATGTGGAAGACAATACCTTTCCATTGTGAAAAATGTAAAATATTGAAAAATAAAATAAACAAGATACAACATCATGTTATTTGTGGAGAATATATTTCTTAGATTCAAAATCAAAAAACGTAAATACAAGAATTTGTTTCATGTTGTCCATTCATGTATTTATAATGTATTGTGCATCGATATTCATAAGAAAGCTTTGATGATATTTGTGGCCATTTTAAAGATTATTTTTGATATTGCATTGTTTTGACCTTCCATAAGAATGAGGCTATTCGGATATGTAGATAGATCCAAATCCTTTGATGATTTTGATTTTATATATGAATTTAAATGTTTGTCATCTTCGCATTCTAGTTCAACGAATTCCCATTCTATGAAAAGAAAATTTATGTTTGTTCATTTTCCATGTAACAACTAAGGTATGAATGGTTTTTTTTTTAATTTGGCATTTTATGTCAAAATATATTCAACACTTTTCGACACTTCATGTTGAAATGTAGTCCCAGTAATAACTAAGATTTAACAAGTATACCTAATCTAAGCAAGATGACAATTGGGTCAAAACATGATTAGGGTACCCCCTAAGGACCGTCTCTTTTTATATCTAGTGGACCCCTTTGCTTAAAACATGTTGTACTTTAATGACACATTCATTTTGAAAGTTTGATGAATTCATGGATAGATACATTATTAAAGTACTATTATATGCATAACATGTCAAATTTGAACAACTTTTAGGATTACTACCAAGTCATGGAAAAAAAATCTAAAACTTCAATGTCCTTGGAGAAAAAAAGGTTCAAGGATTCATAAAGAATGTATAAACAAATTTTTTTGGCCCAAGATTCTTACCACAAACACCTTAGGTACTAATGTATATAAAATGTATGAATGTGACAAAAACCAAGTGCCCTATTGCAATGTAAAAAGTTTCAAAAAATGAATTTTTTGGGAATTTTGGACCATTGATATAATGTGGCCCACATTGGATAAATTGTATTGTTCTTACTTTCACAAGTGAAAACAATAGGTATTTTAGATACCCATATAAAATTTGGAGAAAAATTATTTCATTTGACTTCAGAAAAAAGGGAAATCTAAGATAGATCATAGGAAAAGTGAAAAAAAATAGAAGAATTTGAGTCCTTAGTGTTCCTTAGGGGGTACCCCGATTGTGCCTTGATCCAATTGTTGAAATGAACACCATAAAAGTGATCATGGAACAATTGTGTCATGTACAAGATTCTATGGTTGATAAGCCCAAATGCTACCAATTGTCATATGTGACTTGGTATGTGGAGGTTAGCAAAATGATTTTAGAAACTTAGCAAGTAAATTTGATTTTTTTTGAAGTCAATTGTTGTTAAGAGAGTTGAAACAACATTATGTTTCTAACCTATGGAACAATGAATGATTGTCTTTTTGTAAAAAATGATGGGAGAAGTGGTGGCCAAGGTTTTCCTTGGCCATTACACATTTTCAAATTTTTACCCTCAAGAAGCAAATGTAAAGGAATGCATCCTTGCATCTTTTAAGGTGTAAGAGGATGATGTGAAAATGAAAGAGGCCTTCTTTCAAGAATGGGATCTCATTGGTGAAGGGAAAGATAACTTACAAGTTTGAACCTCTGCATATTCAAGTAGGTATTTGACAACTAATTGTACAAATATGATTTTCCTAGGAATGGTAACGAATGCCTCATTCTTTTTAATCGGTTTTTTTTTCTTACAATTGAACTTTTACTTTCTTACATGTTGTTTGGCTTTGAAATTCGTTGTCCCAGCACGTTTAAACTATCCATTTTGCAAGAAAACAAATGGAAGGTGGGATGAGTTCTTACAGCCACATTATTAACTCCTTAACCATCCCTCCTCCAGGATATGGACGGATTTATCACCTCCTCTTAGGACTACCAAAAAACCATAAGCAATATGAAGTAACAATGAGTGATTACTCGGCTTGCAATTGTATGGATTTTTCTTCCATAATGTTTGTGTCCTTTAGTGGGCGAGGGTTGTGGGTGTAATGTAAGCATTAATATTACATTCTGTAATATGCCATGTTGTCATGACCCTAGCCTCGGGTTCGCAACGAAAGCAAGGGCATGGAAAGGTGCAGGCCAAAAGTGCAACCTGGGAATCACATTCACACACCTAGGAGTGTAAGAGAATGTGAGGGAATGAACCCACACACTCCCAAACGAACTCCCATTTTGGGAGTTGGAATCCTTATGGACTTTTGAGTATTTAAAGAGCAATTTGAAAGGTCAAAACTCATTAGATTGAAAAGTTATTTATACCATTGGAAATTTTTTAAGACGTAAATGTCTAAAATGATTTCACATGATCCATTTGATATTTACAACATAAGTTATGGCCAAAAGAAGGACTGGGAGTCAAAGTGTCAATTTGATTTTCGATCATTAAAAATCAAGAATTGCCCTGAATTAAGCGTGTGTAGGTGGCATGTCACATATCTTTGAAATTTCTAAATAAAGGCTATAACTTTGCTTTAGATTTCACTTCAATTAGAGGTCTACATAAGAAATTATTGACTTCCAAAGTAGTGAAAGTCTCAATTTTAGGAATTTTGGAACTCCCAACTTGGGAGTCCTGGGAAAAATGACATTTGGGTGTAGCCCCTATGGTTAATCGTAAAGAATATTATTAAGGGGAAGTTGGTGGCTTCCCCCAAGTCCGGGCCATGGTGAATCTTGTGAGTCCATGTATGCCCGTAACTCGTCTATGCACAAAAAATGTTTCAATTATGCATTAACCAACTTGTGGTTTGATTTGTGCATGTCCATATGAATAATTGACATGTTTATTATTCATCCAAATCCCCATCCTGGAACTCCAACACACCCTCTTACCCTTGAAGTGTTACGAATTAAGGAACGTACCTCAACTCCTTCTTTCGTTATTTTCATTTTTAGACTTGCATTTGAATCTTTCAAAGAGTTTGGGGGTGCATCACATGTATTTTAAGATTAGAGAACCATTCATCCACTATCCACTTGGAGCTAGAATGAGGCTCATAGATTATTAATTCGTGCCAAATTCTTGGAAATAAATTTGGTTGTAATGTCATTAAATAATTATTAAATATGACTATTATGGGTTTTGTTTTTTTTTTAAATGCATTTTGTTGTAGAAAAAAAATATTTTTCAACATGATGTGTGTAGTGCATTATTCATTGATTTTTCAAACATTTTCCCATTCCATCATTATGTGGATTTTCTATCCTTTATTTATTGTGTGAGTTAACTTAATTTACACAAGTTATTCTTTCACTTTCTCACATTGTAGATAATAGTTTCTTGGAGTTTCACCTTTAACAAAAAAATTGTAGATGATATTTGACATGAAAATTATGTGAATACAATAATTTCCAATCATCATACCTATTTTGGAATTAATTTCATCCATATATTTCAACTAATTAAAACTTTCATTCAAATAATTTGTTTATTTTCATTTATCATCCAACAAGTTCATTAATGTTCAACCACTAAAAGAAAAATAGGTATTTTCGACTGGTCTTTGCAACTAAATTTTAGTTATAAGCGACATTTTTGACTAAATTGTTTTTAGTCGCCTTGGACAAATCACATGCGACATTAATCACAAACGACAAATGGTATTAGATGAAAAAAAATCAACAAATACAAGTTCATCCTTTGATTCCATTGTATACATATTGTCGCATGCGACTATGATGTAATTATTTTGGTCACAATTAAAGGCAAACAATGTGTTACCACATGTCCCAATATTTAATCTAATATTATTATTATTATTATTATTATTATTATTATTATTTTGAAATATTATAGGACATTTAATTCAAATGCTTAGATGAACTTATATTATGACAAGTGGCCCATTCTAAATATGCCATGTGACACCTTTAAATTAATTTAATAAAAAATATTAATATTAGGTTGGTAAGTACATAAGTGGGTGTCGATAAACCTAGGCTAAACACCTACCTACCTATTTAAGTGAAAAGGTAAGTAGGTAGGTCCTACCTTCATAGGTTAAACACCTATTCATATAGGTAAGTACTTAAATAGGTAGGTACATAGGTCGACCTAAGTGGGAAAATCAAAGTAAATATTTTCCTAACTAGGTAAATAAATAGGTTGGGGAGGTAATTGTTTTATAATTAATTTTTTTGTTTTGGGTTAAACCTTTTGATTGGTTCATCCCATTGCACAAATTTTTTAGTGTGAAATTGGATGACCACACCCCTTGTTTATATTGTGTTAAAAATAGAAATGGAGATTAAATAATATAGGATAAATTTTGAAGTTGCAATTTCTTCATATACTAAGTTGTAACTCCAAAACTTCCTTCATGATTAAATCAATTCAAATACATGGTTCAATAAATAATTATATGTTTATTCAATTAATAATGATTAAATTTACATATATTTATATTATACATTATACTGTACAGACATTCATTAATCATTGTCAATTACTTAAATAATTAATAATTTCCTAATATTTAACAAACTAATTGTTTACTTAATCACAAGTAGTAAATACATAATTCATAGATAATTAAGTAACTGAAATATTTTAAAATATTTATCTACTTTTAAAAACTTGGTCGAATTATAAATAATATAATTACTATAATTAAAATGCTACCTATTTTAAATATTTATTTCAAATTATAAATAATGAATTAAAAATTGTGAGTAAATTTTTACTCGAATTTTTTTAGAATAAAAATTAATTACATTAATTACTATATAATTACATTTATTTTTGTAAAAGAATTTATCGGTCAAATTGTTTTTATTCGTAATTATTATAAATAAATAAAATAATTTGTTAAACATAGCATTAATTTTTATAATTACTAAAAAAATGCTATATAATAATACCTGAACTTAAATAATTATTTTAACTACATTATATTTTTTCCAAAAGTTTAATTCAGATATAAAGTTTAAAATTACAGTTTGTGAATAATTCTCTTCAATTAGAAAATAATCATGCACATACTAATTATTTTTTATCTCAAGTGGTTACAATGATTTAAAAGTAATATAACATGAATTGCAGTAATTAATTTCTTTTATTGTAGGAATATAAATTACATAATATAAAAATCTATGTTATAACAATAATTATTTAGTGTAAGTTGTAATTAATAACAATAATCATTTTTAGTTACTTATAAAATTGATTTATTATGGATAACAGTAGTAGAAAAAACCTTTAAAACTCATTCATTAATTTTATGAATGAAAATTTAAATTTTAGATTCCAAAATAGTAATTCAGAATTCAATTATTAGATCAAATAATGTTTTTGAATTTAAATAACAAATTTCAGAATTGAAACGTCCATTTTCAGATTCAAATAAAAATATTCAAATTTGCAATGTCCATGTTTTAGCCACAATTAATAATTTCCTAAATTGAAATACTAATTTTGGGAATCCAAAATAATAATTTGGAAGTCAAATTTCAACTTTGAGGTCAAATAATTCCTTAAAATTTAAATTTTAAAAAATTCAGAATTTGAATATCTAATTTCATATTCGAATAAAAAGATTCCAAATCAAAATGTTGATGTTTAGACTCAATTATAGTTTTTTGAATTGAAATACTAATTCCTGGAGTCGAAAATAACAGTTTTTTGAGTCAAATATGTTTTTTGAGTTTAAATTTAAAAAATTCTGAATTGAAAGGTCAATTTTCAGATTCAAATAACAATATTCAAAATTGAAATGACCATTTTAGTCTCAATTAATATTTCTCAGAATTGAAGTATTAATTCTGAAAATCCCAAACAATAATTCGGAATTGAAAATTCCAGGTTCAAATCAAATGATTATTTAAAATTTAAATGAAAAATTCTCAGAGTTGAAATATAGAATTTCATATTCAAATTAAAATATTTAAAATTTAAATGTCCATGTTTATAATCAATCAAGAATTTTCTGAAGTGAAATACTAATTTTTGAATTGATATAATGATTTAGAATTCAAATATCAATTTTCAGATCAAATATTTTTTCTAATTTAAATATAAAATTTCATATTCAAATTTTAAAAATTGAATTCAAATAATTTTTTAAAGAATTGAAATAAAAAAGTTCAGATTCAAATAACAAATTTTAATTCAAATACGTTTTTTAAAGAATTAAAATAGCAGTTTCAGAATTTTAATATAATTTTTCAGATCAATGATTTTTTTAAATTAAAAACTCAGAATGGAAATATCAAAATTGAGATTTAAATATTTCTTATTTAAACTCAAATAATTATAATTATAAGTTTCAATAATTATTTTTAAACTTTAATTTTAAATTTCAGATTCAAATAAATAATTAAAAATTCAATAATTAAAAAAAGATTTACAATAGCAATTTTCAAAATTGAAACATCAATTATAATGTTTATATAATTTTCTTATAATTGAAATTATAGTTTTAGACTTAAACATATATTCTCTAGATTTATGCAAAGTCTATGCTTTCAAGTTTCATATATTTGTGTGCCCTAATTTTTAAAAAGACAAGTTTGAATTTAATTTCATGTCAAGAGGTGCACTGTTTGATTTTTTTGCAGCAAAGTTACCTTCAAGATCTATTAGCCATCTATTGTGTCTAGGTCTTTCCATCTTCTAAAGGGTTTGCATTTGTCCAAGCACCGGACTTCAAAGAGAGACAATAGACAAAAAATCGATCATGTGTAGATTGTGTCTTTATAGTCTTATGGTTTGAAGGAAACCCTTGTAGCATTGCGCAAATCCTTGCATCATGAAATATATTGTTTATTTGTTTTTTGCAATGATGTAGAATGGAAATCCATTTTTGAGGTTTTTCTTCTTTACATAAAGTCATTGAAGGTTTGCTTGCACCAAACAAGGTTCCAACTTGGGAGTTGTAGAGCATGCAAATGAGGCTTGCACAATGTATTGTCACTCTCTGCAAGCATTGTGGGGATTGTCACTACCGTAACACCATGTCCACACTGTGCTTCTCATCAACGATCCTACCTCACTTTGGACATGAGCTACAAACAATGTCATTGTGCTATGGTGTTTCATGGTTTAATAATAACATTCTTCCAATATGACTCAGTTTGATCAAGTATGTTTCGCGACCTTCTAACTCCTCCATACCTCTTGTGCTTTAGTTTGAAAAAAAATCCAAAATAAAAACCAAGAAAAACCTCAGCATTTCGTTCAAATGATCACACATCTTTTTTTTCTTTTTTTTTTTCTGCATTTGCTTTTGTAGATAGAATATCATTATTGTATGCTTTTTCTTTTCCTTCTGAAAAGAAAACTATCATGCACTTACTCTTTTGCATTATGGCCTTAGGGTTGAGGTCTTAGGGCACATCTTTGTGAAGGCTTACAAGTAAGGTTTGGACATGTGCACTCTTTGTAGGTGTTTAATGATGATTTTCTCACTATACAAGTTGAAGCTCATGTGCCTCTCTCCATTTCCCCCTTCAATTCACACCTCTCTTACAAGCGTTGTTTATAAGGAGTGACAATAATAATGAGGATGTAGGAAAATCACTTGTAAATTGTAGGTGCAATTAGGCCCCATAAACCAATGATCTTCAACTCAATTTTGATCAATATTGAGAGAAAATTAAAATGTGGAAGTAATTTCTCAATTGATCACTATAGAAATGAAGTAAAAAAACTCACACAATATGTAGACTGCAACATGGTATTCTATCTATGTTGCATTTTACTCAAACAACTTGTCATATCCAAGGGACATAAGTTAGATTTGTAGCTTTGGGTTGATGTTTGCAATTGGACACCTGGCAAATTGATGAGGTTTAATGGATTATTGGAATCCAAACTTGTGTTGTGACAAAGTTATAATAGTTCTCTAGATTTGCAATCTGAAATTTGGCCAGTATCACTACTATGTGGACACACAACAAAAATTGCAACTCTTGAAACATGCAACCCATATGATGCCTATGAGCCCAATGGGCACGTTGCTAACAATAGTTATGCAAGTACAATTAGGAATTTTTTTGATGTTGATTATTATAACAAAAGTGGCAAAACACTCATAAATGCTTGCATTGATGGGGGCGTGTGCACATGGGATGCCTTTACTTAACGATGTAAGCGATAATGACATCTTCCTCCTTGGGTGGGACAATCATGTGCAATTTTTGCCTTTCCAATATTGCCACGGTATATTATTATTGTTTGTAATGGAACTTGTGTGAGTTTGAAGTATGCAAATGCTACAACTAAAATTATAGAATCTAGGCCAAAATCCACTCCAATAGGGTATGGGGGAAAAACTGGAAGGGGTAGTGGAATTAAAAATTATTTGGTGATTATGGATACTACCACATTTAGTGTTTTGGATGTTTTGAACAATTATGTTTTGAATGGGGGATCAATAAACCCTACATGGCACACTATGATGACCTTATATGGATGTCATAATGACAATTTTTCTGTATTCACCTTGTTCCATTGAAATAATTAAAAATTGATTCACTTATCTAAAGCTATCATAGTCAACCTTTCAAAATGAAAAAATCAAATCAAAATCGTGGATAACTAATAAGTAATGGACTTTTGAATTTTGCCCACATTTTTTTGTCACACTTGCAAAACTCATGGATACGGACTTTTATTTTACAATGTGTTAATATTATGTGTTTGAAACTTTGGGGCATTGGATGAATTATGTTTAAGAAACTAAAGATCCATTGAATGAATGGAATGTGAATTTAATTTATTATGTTATGGACTTTCTATAATTCCAAAAATTATAATTATTTAGAAAGTTTTTAAAAACATTTTTAAATAATTTCTTTTGAGAATTTTTTTTACATGTCTTATAGCATCATGCTTGAAATTGGAGATGGACCAAAAAAATTATTTTCAATATCACCTAAATATTCATATTTTAAGCCAATTTTCAACTACATTAGAAAAGGACTTTGAAAATGGACTCTAATATGTCGAAATTGTGACACCCTAGTGTCTTTTGCCCTTCTAAGCTAACTTCAAGTTTCTTTTCAAGTGCAATTTTTGCATTATTTTTGAAATTACAAGAGGGTTCTACTTTGGTATTTGTAGTTTTTATAATTCTTTTAGTCTATATTATATTAACTACCACTATCTCCATAGTTTTCAATGGAAAATTAATTGTACCAATATAAAATAATTTAAGTTCATTAACATACATCAGATCTTCTTTTTCATTTGTAATGTCATTTTGATAATCAAAGCATAATAAAACCTATGGTCTTTTCAAGTTAGAGCCAAGGTGTTTAGTCACAACTATGGTTCAAATTGTACCATTCCCTTGTATCATGATCATGTTATTTCCCTAATCATGTGCTACTTAACATCTTTAAGCCAAGGTCTACTAAACAACATGGAATAACTAGAACCTATAATGGTGTTATATAGGACTGTAAATGTAGCTATGTATGGTATGTCATGAACATATGTCCTTAGATCCTTGATCAATCTTACTAGTTGGTTGTAATTTGATTTGCCATCTGTAGATTATAAGGAGCATGTTTTGGTTTCATAATCCTAACCTAGCTTTTAATTATTCTATGATAATATTTACCCTAGATCCCCCATCCAAGAGGACATCATCAATTATATTTATGTTGATCTACATTTGAATTACAACCATGTGATTATTTATAGCCACTATTGTTGTACTAGTGTCAAATATGACATACGTGGTTTCTTCTCATTCTCATACATGATTGTTTAATAGTTTTGGAGGTTATTGGCTTAAATGGTAACTTCAGTAGCAACTAAAAAACATTTTTCCTTTTTACTTATATAAATCTCTACATTGTGGTTTGTGCGATGATGATTAATATAATACATGCAATTGTTTAATTTCTCGCAACTACACTCCATGTTCTTATGGTTTGTGGTACAGAAAATGTATTACAAATATTGGATATTTGGTTGGAATTACAAGCATAGATTTGGTTGGATGTGCAACCGTCACAAGAACTCCTTGCACCCCATTAGTAATTATTGTAAGAAATTATAATATTGGTCCTCCATGAGTTTGTATGCCTCTATTGTTTCACATTGTGGGATTTGGCAATGTTATATTCCTTGTTCCATGCATAAATTTTATACTTCTGAAAGTTACAAGTCTTGTGTGGCTTAGAACACGATGGTTGGTAGTCATTTTTATTTTTTATAGTGTGAAATGACATGGCATGGTGAGTCGCGGAATTCTACCTTCTAAAATTGTCTTTTATACATCACCCTATTTAGTGGTGTTGCAATTTTTCTAGTTCTACAATTGTGTTGTTGTTATCAAGTCCTATGGAATAGCCAACAAATTATGATCATTTTATGGATTTTGGCGATTTTATGTTTGAATATGGAAATGATTGATCATCGCATTTCATACATCTTGTTCAATAAATGGATAATCTATGAATGAATGATCTTCATGCCTACATAAACTACAACGACTGATGGTGAATGTGTAGTGCTAGTTTGCGTTTTGAATAGATCTATTCCAAACTTGTTCTCCCAGTAATAATTAATGTTGATGGCTAGGTTTGATCTTGGATTCACTAGTCTATAATACATTCACCTAATATGCCTACCATATTTAAGTACCAACCATCATTCTTGGTAGAATGTTATGTTTAACTCTATGCTCCCTCTTGGTTTGATACACTACTTTAGTTACAAAAGCATGTTCCTCTAGATCCTTAATTTTTGGTATAATTTTGACATATTGTAGTAACATTTGTTCAAGCTCATCATTGTCTATGCCTTCATCCCATTCTTCATGGTTATGTTGATATTGAAGTGAAATAAATATCAAAGTAGGGCTTATGTTTGTGGATCTCATCTCCATACCTCCATGTACTTCTTGATACATACATAATATTTCTTTGGATTTGTACAAAGTGTCATATCTTTGGGTTGACATACTCATTTCTACTCTTTCCCATTCCCTTTGTCGTAGATTTGCAGGGGTAACCCTAAATGCATTATTTCCCCATCCTTTTGGTTCAACTTCTGAATGTTTTGCCCTCATTGCAACCTTGCTTGGACATTGTATTGTTTCATTGTTTTGCCAGTGAATGTTTATTAGGTTCCATAACTACGACAAATGATGTCTTATACCTTGCAGGCCATTTTTTTATCCCAAGTATTCTTGGCATGGTATATTGTACTCATTATTGAAATATGAAACTGCATTGCATCACTTGCTAACAATAGTTTTCCCTCTATTACATTTTTTTTTCAATTTGCTACATGGCTACTTGGTCTAATTATATTTACAAACTTTAGGTGAATGTTCGATTATGTTTGTTGCCATTCTACTACTCATGTTTGGGAAAAAAATAATTATAAATTTAAATCCTTACAACATCTGTACATTTTTTTTTTCAATTATACAATATCTATACTAAAAATCAGACATAATCCAAGAGTTTCAACAACCACATTCCTCACAACCCAATTATTTGCTAGTTATGAATATGTCATAATTCTGCCACAATTTACTTTTCGTACTATTATGAAGGAAAGAAAAATCAGATCATGGAAATAAATACATAAAAAAGAAGATCAAAGATCATAATTCAATAACTTTGTGTACATTTTCAAAATTGTTTTATCTCCAAAACTACTATTCTATTTTCTATCTTTTTTATACTCCCAATAGTGGACATTAAGAATAATTAGTTAGGAAATAACTCCTAAAAAAAATCTAAAGCCTCCTTAATCCTCAACTTTCCCACCTAGAGCATCATTTGAACTCCTCCTCAACAATCCTAATTTCACCTACCATGTATTTACTGAACATGTTATGTTCAACCCATTTCAAAATATACATCATAATGCCTATTCCCTATGCTTATTTGATCTAATTACTATAGTACAATCTTGCCTTCAACATTGTCTTCTTGCTTTCCTTTTGCTTGCATCTTTTCATGCATCTTTGTCCATCTATCCAATTCACTACATAGATTATTGAACATAATTCTGCCAAATTTACCTCAATTCCTTCCTCCACTTTCATGAATGTTTATGCATTTTTGTTGTTCATGTAATTCACCTTCTCCTCTAGTAAATCACAAATATAACTTGTGACCTAGATTTAATAACATGTGACCTAAAATTAAAGGTTAGGGTAGGTGGTTATACTTAACACGTGGTCTAACTAACCTATTATATTAACCTAATTGGTTACAAAAAGTGATAAGGAACATTACACTAGGTAAGTAAATAGGTTGACAGGTTGATTGTCAACTAATAGTTTGTAGAACCAGTAGTTTGTAGAACTTGCGGTTGGTAGAACAGGTAGTGGAACAAGTGGCTAGACAAGGTGTAGTTTTTAAAATTTTGGACTATTAGCTTAGTATTGATTAATGATTGTTTGAATTTTGAATTCATTAGTATAAAGACTAAGAAGGCATACTTGTTTAGATAGACTTTTTGATGTCATTTTTTATTTTGTGTTTTTTTTCACTTGGAAACATGAAAACATATTTGATTTCAACAAGATTTTTTTTGAAGCTATGTGCAATTTGAGTACATGTTAGCTTAGGAATTTTAGATAGATTTATAAACTTTAAAGTTAATGTACATGTTGTTTTAGGAACATGGTGCTGGAAAATTCATCCAAAGATCACCCAACTTAATGTTGCCCACTCTTGATGCAAACATGATAAATATACTCAAGTTGGATTATTGCAATTTGACCTTAAAATGCGACTTCACCTTTCATGTTAAAAAATAACTACCCATTATATGACTTTCTTATTAGTATTCATGTCCTAACTTTGGACCTAACATGACTAGTTTAGTGTGAAAAAAGTCACATGTCCCCCTAGTGATTTGAATTAAAACCATTATTTTATTCAAAATCATTAATTTTCTTCAATCAAATCATGTAAAACAATGGAAACCTTCAAAGTGTAGATAGTTTCTCATTTCACAATGAGAAGAAACATTTACCTTTAAATTAGTCTTGATGCCAATAGTGAGAGACTGAAGGATGAAACAAAGATTTCCAAGGGTCAATTTATCAATACCCCACCCTTCAAGCCCCATAACAAGGTCTCCCAAAAAAGTTTACTTGGCAACATAAAGTTTGGTGGAGTTGCTTTTGATACCAAAGCTTTAAATATGACAAGCCCCTTGTATATAGACATGAGGAATGCCCCCAACATGTAAAATATTATGCCAAAAATTTTGGCTAGCCCATTCTATTGCTTATATTTAACCTCCATTGTTTTGAAAAATGTATAATGACCCTATAAATCCTATGTGTTTTGTGAGTTCTCCTAGTAAGGTTGAGACAACAAAACTCTATATCAACTATGAAATCTAACATATGTAGAAAAGAACAATTGCACACAATTTTGCATAAAATAATTTAATAAGATCTTGAAATAAGAGAAAGTTGGCGAGGACTACAATTTGACATTAATTGGCAAGAGAAATCCAATTGTAGAAGTTGAGTTCATTATGAACATGTCATTAGAAAACCTAAATTACTTTATGTTTGGAACATAAAAAATTAAAAATAGCTTTGACCTATTCAAGTTCATTGTGTGCCTCTACTACAACTTTCTTGATTTCCACACATTGCATCATGCACATTAATAGCATTTGCCATCTTTCGTGATAGTGGTTTTATTGAATTCAAGGACCATCTTCCAACACATGCACTATAAGCTCCCAATCTTTTATGTGATCATTTATGTATTAAGTAGGAAAAGGCTGACAAATATCAACAAGTCAGTCTTACAAAGAATTACCCTCTAGCATTGCACTTCACATAGAGAACATTTTGAGCTTTTGAGTTTGAGTTATAATAGACACCAACCTTCTTCATTGCATCATCATTGATAAGTATTATGTGAATATGAGTTTATTTACCATAATTGTATTAATTGAATTTTGCAATCATAAAAAAATTTGAAGAAAAAAAATGTTTGATATAGATGTTTGCATCACACATTATGCATTACACCATATACAAATATATAATTTTATTAAAAATAAAGAAAATCAAATGCAAATGGAATCATTATTTTTAATTATGAGATTTTTGAATTGTAGTTAAATAACCTTCAATTAATCCAAAGCTTTTTTCCTAGATCATAAGGTTCTAGTTTTTGAATACAACTAACAATTTTAAGAATTCATATTTAAAACTTCAAATTAAAATATTAATTTTGAGATTCATTATATGAAAAATATACATAAATATGCATATTTATTGTACACACACACACACAATATATATACATATATATCATAAATATGATTATAAAAATACACCCCTATGTCATCATACAATACCTTTAGGATGTGACTAATTTGGTGACTATTGCAAGTAATGAGACAAATCAATCCAACCAATAGGATGAAATTTGGTCTTGTAGTTGCAAACGAAGTGGTTACATTTTGGCTGATTTTTACTAATGAACTTTCATCCAAATATTTGATCCATTTGTAACATTTATTCATGTACATGTGGTTTTCATCTAGCATAATTATTTTGGAATTAATTTTATCCATACATTTCAACTTGTCAAAAATTTCATCCAAACAATTCATTTACTTACATTTATCATCCAAAATTTTGATGTTCACTTTTCATCCAATGTTTTTCATCTATTTTGTGATGTTCATCCATGCACATGTGGCAAAATATTTCCCATGTCATTTTTACATGGTATGGGGATATTCTAAAAATATTTTATCCTTGTCATTAAAATATTCCAAATATATTTGTTTTTATTCACAAATTCCTGCCCATAGGCTCATGTTCACTCTCATATGCTCACTTCATAACATTGTTGCCTATCATGACACTCATAATTGCACAATCAAAGTTATTTTGGTCCATATCACCCCCTTCAAACATGCCAAGAAAATCTTGGTCGAGATTTATTTCATCATCATGGGCATTTTCATCAAGACATACATTAGGGGGAGTGAACACCATGGACGGTAATATTTAGAAGGTTCAAATGGATCAATAGGGTGAGTTTCAATCAACCATAAAGTTCTTTGCAAAATTTCGAGTTTCATGTGTGTTTGCGACCTCATTGGGATTGTTGACCAATCCATATCAATGTTTAAAGCCACCTCAACATAAGCCATTTGGGCCATGTATAATGGCACCACATTGTGCTTGAAATCCTTTATTCCCCAAATAACCAAATTGACATTACCCAATTTTGCTTTCATATGTTAGTCCACAATTATTAAATGGGCCACATAGGTTTTGACATGAATGTCATGCATTGTACAAAAATTTGTTGATGTGACACCAATTGACATAATGTGTCCAAGGGTTAGGTACATTTTACCATTCATCTTATGCCAATGGGTGTAAATAGGATTATATGAGCCACACTCGCCTATTTAAGAAACTATTTTTGGGGAATATTATTCAAAAATATTTATAAAAAAATGATATTATGTCAAGGTTTATGTAAAGGATTTCAAGATTTATGTAAATTTCAAAAGTTTTGAAGTCTATTTATAAGTATTTTTAATGTTAAAAAACATGTGTTACAATGTTTAATGAATACTTTTGAAAGCTTTTTATTCACCAAATATTTAAAAAATGAATTCACATGGTCCAATGATGTATTCTGAACCTTATTATATATTTTTAAAATTATACTTTCAACATCAAATTAAATTATCATTTCTAAACGTGAAAAACTAAACATGCATTACATTTGTTGTGATTCTTGCCTATGTGACCATACCCCAATTGATTAAAATCCTCCAAAATATCCTTATTGGCATCAAGCTTTTTGCCCTTCAGTCACTTCTTTGGAGACCTTAACTTAGTTGTTAGTTACATAGGGTTTGTATGTTCATCCTTTAGGTATGTCATATTGTCTTTTAAAATCTAATTGTTATATATTTTGAATTAATATAGGGCTTACAATTATAGCCTAATAGGTAAGTTTTGGGCTTCTCGTTTATTTTAAATAATTTAAACATAAATTTCATTCCAACTAAGAATGGTAGGTATAATGAACACTAAGGAGGTTGAACCAATGAAATCTAGTAGCAATTGTAAAACGTGAAAAAAATTTGGACCCTACCAACCTCTAAAAACTCACCATTTTCTTTTAAATGTAAATCAATAATTGCTCCACAACCACAATCTTCACACATAAAAAAAAGAAAGTGGAGATAACAGGTCAGAATGACACCCTTATAAGATCTCACATTCTCTTACGTCCTCTCTCCTTGAAGGTAATCGACACATGTGTTGATATTTAATTGCTTGTTATTCACTGTCCATATCATGACTGGATTTCAATAGTTATTTAGATTGGGGGACCCACTAGGGATTTTTTGGCCATTTTCTCTTCAAATTGTTAAGAAAATAGTATTTTTTGAGTTTTTTGTTCTAATTTTTGAAAAATAAAAATAAATTTTTTAGGGTCAAATTCTATCCTAAATCGGTAACAAATAACCAAATATACAAGATGTTAGATTTTTTTACTTTATTGTATTCTTATTGCCAAGTCTAGCTAAATCATCTTATGGATGATCACAACTTGAACTCCATCACAAATTTGAAAAAAACACCTTGTGCTTCCAATTTACGACTTGTTTAACTTGTGACCAAATTGTAATCATAAGTTGGGAGGTCAAAGACAATGGGCACCCTTATGTAAAACTGAAATTCAATTGCAAATTGAATATAATCTTGGGTGCCCCTGTCTAGCTTGTGACCAATTTTTTTATCATTAGCTTGAAATGTTTGCACCCTTGTCCAACTTACCAAAAGTGAATAGGTTCAATAATAAATTAAACAAGTTTGGTCACAAGGTTATGACCTATGTATCTTGTGACCAAATTACAATCACAAGTTGGAGAGGTCAAGACTTGATATGGACAATGTATGTAATTTCACTTACAAAATTAAAATTATAATGTCGTATTTAATATGCACATGGCAAATTATGATTTGTCTAAGAATCATGGGTTCGTATTTTGACGTGTGTTAATTATGAGGTCATTGAATATTTGTTCATTAATTACAAGTAAACGATAGTTGGAAAATTACAACCTATTTACTACACCAACAACTTGTGTGTCAAGACCGATGGAAAAATTGACACATCTAGATAAATGTCAACATAATGATCAACATAAAAACTATGTGTCATGTCATTTATGACAACCTTATGGTTAATGTTTGATGTCTCTTCCCCCTTCCACATGTCATCATTTGATTGCCATTTCACTATTCAATTTGGCAAGTTGATAATTTGATTATTGGTAAAAAGGTAATAAAAATGTATGTCAAAGTTATGCCACATGACATCATTTAGTTATTAGAACCCACTTGTGTCACATTTTAATTGGTTTAGATTCCACTTTCCATTATCTAAGTCGTCTCCCAATGCCACATATAATTGTTGATTGTGGTGGCTTATTTGACTAAATGTTGTCTCAATGAACCACACCACATTTTACTAATATAGGTCAATTATTTCTATGACACATTTGATTACTTTTGACCATTATTTACATTAACACACTTGATTGATATAAATCAATTATTTTTGTTAGACATTTAACTAACTATGGACATTTACTACATTCCCGTGTTGCAGGGGGGGGGGGGGGGGGCGGGGGGGGGGGGGGTTTGGTAAAATTATGTTAATTAGTTTAAAATATGATACATTTTATTCAACTACTCAATTAAATCATATTATAGAGTATATAATATAAAAAATAATGAATTATAAAAAATATTGGGTGACTTTAATATGTATATATTAAAATAATAATAATAATAGGGAGATAAAAAATAGGTTGAACAATTATCTAATACCCTCCTAAAAAAATGGTCATTTGATGCATGTAGATTCCAAACTTTACACTAAGTGTCCCCGCCCCCGCCCGCCCCCAGACTACATTAACATATTTGACTATTATTATTATGACATGTTTGATTCATTATGGACATTTATTATTCTATCACATTTGAGTAGTATTAGACAATGATTACTTGTATTTTTTGACTTTTTTTGGAATGGAACCCTTCTGGGTTTTCACTAATTTTAGATTGAAATACATACATATGACTTTTACCAATTTTCCTCTGAAAAACTAAATTAGGTAGTTGGTCTTATCAATTAATGTAGAGTTGTATTTTGCCTAATTTAAACATTTCAAATGTCCCTTCAAGTTGCACTTCTAAGAAAGCCAACTTGAACACCCGATTCCCTATTATCAATAGCTCATCCATGTAAAGTATTATGATGACATGAAGCCTGTCTTCAACTTTCCTCAGTAAAATTTCTGCCTTATAGAGGACAGCTTAAGATTATGAGTAACCTTAAGTGTAAGATGCCTCCTCTCCTTCCCAAATAAATCACAACCACCCAAAATTCTACCAGATCTTTATACTGGATATGGACCTCCAACGATCCTGTTCTGAGAATTTGGGTCCAACTCCTGCCTCAAATCAGTTGCTCATTCCCAGAGCAGCTCCATTTTTGGTCCTTACCCTACACATAATATTGGCTTAAAGATGTAAAACCCAATATCTCAGTCTACAGGTTGGGATAAATACCATGTAGTAAAGAGCCTTTTTGCCATGGGTCTTGGTAGGGCAAAGCTCCAACAAAATCCAAGGCATTTCTTCCCTTCAATGTGTTGGTGATTATGAGCTGCAAAAGTTTGAAGATGATGAATGAAATCAATAGGAAGTATTTGACTGTGTCCTTGCCTGTGATTGTAGAGGTTTATATCCAGAATCATTAGTTGGCAGAGCTTATCTGGGATCTGAACTACAAGTGCATGGCATAGTAGTCCTGATCTGGTTTAATGTCATACAAAGGAGTGTACCCATTGAAAGTATGCACTGTAAACTTAATTCTCAATAGCATATTTGGATGTAAAAGTCATAGTGATCAGTGAGGAAAATGAAACTGCCACCAGCTGCACAAGTGCAACCCTCAATCCTTTCCACATAGTTTGGTGTGCTTGGGTCTTGTGGATGTTACAGTTCCACTACAAAAAAACATGGGTACATCCCATAGTTCCATTTTACTGTTATTCCACTGAAAAACGATTGGGGGTATTTCACATGATCACAACAACACATGCACGTAATCCCATCAGATGTGATGCACGTCCAGTCACAAGCAAAGTCTGGTTTCTGCTCCAACTATCAAATCCCATTTCTCTTTTTGCATATCCATAAAAGATAACCTTCCTCTATGGCTCAGACTTGGATCAGCAACTTCATCCAATTCACAAAGGCAGAAATCTGCCAAGTGGTTATGTGTTGGTAATGCAACAATGGAAAACTCCGATGTGTTGTTCTAGAGGCATAAGAGTTCAAATCTTGAGTTCTTTTTGCTGTGAAAGTGTAGATTTTCTTTCTTCTTACCCAACCCATCTCCTCGCTTGAGTTTTACCACATGCAGAACCTCGATTGCAGGTATTGTAGCTTCTGGTTTGAAGAGAACCTAACGCCAAAATTTGCTCTAAACAAGAAGGAAAGTTCTTGGTCTAAGCTTTGATCCTGAAGAAGAAATTCAGCTAATGGACACAATTACTTAGGACAGGGAGAAATTATATTTGAAGTCCTGACTTCAGCTATCCAAATTTGAGAACTGAAAATTACATAACCACCATTCTTAGAATCTGTCATTTGGGTTAGCCATACATGTTACCCACAAAAAATTACTACTACTTATGAGCAAAATCCCCCTTAGTGCAATTACAACAAAATAAATATTTACCCCCTTATTTAAAAGAGTAACAATAAGGCATTTTCACTCACATTTAGTAACCCTTAATGTTTTGGGGATTGCACTATATGAATGGGTATGTGCATGTACCCAACCCACAGTTTACATTTAAGCAGAGATTCAATTACCTATATAGGCTCTATAGGTAGGGTAAAGCTTGGGTGAGGGCATCACCAAAATTAGTACACAGGAGGCGAGAGCTGAGAGCAAGCCCGATTTCTGTAGTGATCTCACCCATGGATCACTGCAGCATAAAAATTGACGCAACCTTCATAGTGGGGGAATTTACATTTTTTGTAAACCTTGCCATCAAAACAGAACACCTGCTTGTGGGCAGAGGAGTAACTGCGTACTATATAACATGCCCTCAAGTTACACTACAAAATAAATTAAGTGGTTTTTATGTGAGTACACTATCCACACTACACATTCAATTAGACATTAAACACTCGTTCAGTGTGGCTAATGATGGCTCTTGGGTATCCATGGGGATTTTTCCACTCACATCACAATAGCCAAAAAAAGATCTAAAATCAGAACACTGGAAAATTCCCTAGCTACACGTATATTTCCCAATTTCGATCTGAACATAATAGTTGGCACAACAAGATAGTGTACAGTCAATATTTATATTTTTCTAATTGCAAGATTGGCAACGGGTTGGGACCGTGTGGCCCAATGGATAAGGCGCTGGTCTACGGAACCAGAGATTCTGGGTTCGATCCCCAGCATGGTCGTTTAGTTGATCCTCTCTTCATGAGCCCTAATATCTATCTTAACTTTTACTTCTCAAACCGAGCATCCTGCACAAAGCAGTGAGTTTCAAAAGCTCCTAACCCAATTGACAACACCTATGCAACTGAGGGATTGATGGTGTGACTTGAAGACGCTGTGACTTGATGACAAAAAGGATCATCTTGCCAACTTAGCCAATTTGAATGAATGGAATTGGCATAGCCAGGGCAAAAATATACCATTCACTCAAACATCCTATGATTAAGCAACCCTTTCCTTTGCGTGAAAATAAGAGGTGGCTTTAAATGGGAGGCTGTAAAAGTTTGAGTGAAAAGCATTGATAATAAGTGACAATAAATGAAATGCAAAAATATCAATTTGCAAGGAGAACAAGCTCCAATTTGAACAGGAAATGGAAAATTCTGTTACACTGCATTCTGCAAAGCAAGTAAGTGCAAGTACTCTACATACAAGTGCAAAGCCAATACACCAAACCAAGCAAAAAATTGTCTACATGTCAACAATTAAAAGAATGAAAAACCAAAATGCCATTTTTTTCAAGGGATGTTGTATGCCAACAGATGGCAATTGCCATTTCTCTTGAATCTACTTCTCCGATTCTCCCCCTAAGAGCATCAAAGTGAAGTCAATGAATTTGATCTTCCATCCCAATTGAATTATAGAGGTGAAGGATAACCTCAAAGCATCATTTATCTAACACATACAAAATTTGAAAATCAATAAACAAGTGGGAAACACAATTTACTTGAAGAGAGAAATTGTTAGTGGATCATGATGTTCAACTGATCATTGGCATCTTCCTCAGGCATGATGCATATGAAAGAACAGGGTGGATTGATGGGTGCATACCAGGTTTTGTCCTACTAATAATTTCTAATTAAAATTTTCTTAACCTGTTGATAAGTAAGTTGAAGTTGCCCTCCAACAACAATGGTACAAGTTCAAATGCTGGTACACTTTAGCTGTAATTCAATTTGTCCATGACATATGGGACTTTCCAACAGAAATAGCATAATACACATACGGGTACCTTCCGATATCAAACACTTGGTTTTTGGAAAACATGTCACCCAGCTATTAATGAGAAGACATTTGCATTCCAATACAAAGAATACCACAACATTGCATGAAAGTCCCTCATTGTTTGTCAACAAAAATAGAATTAGCCAGTTACCTCACTTCTTGTCCTCCTTTTCAGTGGCCTCTGCTTTCTTTTTGTGGATGCCCACAAAGCGAGCATTCATCCTTTCCAGGCACAGCTTCTGGTATCCCTTTGCTGCTTTCAGCTCATCAGTAACTGGAATGAACTACTACAGTGGGCCTGGGTTTTACAATGGGAAGCACAGATCCAAGAACCTGGGTAACACTGGCTAAGTCTTCTGGGCTTGAATCTCCCAGCTTGGAGTTCCTGGACCGTCTTGAAAGTACCACCAATTTTGCATGGTAAGTATTAAGGTGGGCTACATTGACTTCCAGACTTTCAAGGCACCGGTTCTTCCTGCGATGATCCACTGCAATACCAATGGTAGGTGCCAGCTTCTTTGAGATTCCAGCAGCCTGGGGAAATCATAACAGTTTTACAAGAATATCAAAGAAAGGTCAAACACAACAGAATTGAATATGCCAACAATTAGGAATCGAAACAATTCTCCTCTACCCTAGGACTCAAAAGGGCAAAAACATCATGTGAAGAATTTCTGTAGAACAACAACCAACTGATCATTAGCCAGAAGACTCCACAAATTCTGACAAGGACTTAAAACAAGCATTCATTTACCCAAAAAATCTGGGACTTTCTGTGCAACATAGAAACAAATCTTAAGCTCCTCTAGGGTAAAACCCTGGCCACTGCGAATCTTGGAGTTATATTTGAAGGTTTGTGAGTGCACCACTGGGCAAAGTGGACCTGCAGTTGGCTGAGGGAAAACTGCCACAGCCTTCTTTTGACGCACTGCAAACCATCAAAATAAGAGATCAGACAGGCCATTCATGTGGCATGGCCATCTGTGTGATAAAGTTGGCTGCACAGCTTTAAGAAAGCTTTGGCCATTCGGTATGATAACTTTACATCAGAAAAAGTCAGCTGCACAGCTTTGAGAAAGCTTTGGCTGGGAACAGTGTCTGTTACCGGCATATCTAAGACGTAAAAGATGTAGTCCAGATTACATCACATACATATGCAAGAGCGGCATCTAAATACATTTAAAATATTTTTTCATTCTCATTCTCATGCATTCATGGTTCACATTCACTCACTCACAGCTCATGTTCACCAATTCACAAAATAACATCCCTAGCAATATGTTTTACACCTTTCACAATACCTTAAAACACACACAAGATATGGATTTTGATTTTGATTTTTTAATATTTTCATTGGGAATGTGTGCATAGGCTTTGCAACCAAAATTTTTCAAATGATACACATCATGTTTTCTATCAATCCGTGTTTTTTTGGGGTTTTAAAATCAAGGGCTTTGGTTGGGCATTGATTTTTCATGTAAACTATTGTGTTGATTATTTTTGCCCAAAACTTGAAGTCAAGTCTTATGCAAAAATAATGTTTTTGGCACATTCCATGATTGTCCCATCAGCATTTTTTATAACTCCACTTTATTGTGCTAAGTATGGCACAATTGTTGTTAGATTTCACATTCACCCAAAAACACATCAAATTTTTTGGACACAAATTCTCCTCCATTGTTTGAATTGCAAGATCTTGATCTTCATGCTTGTTTCATTTTCTTCCAACACCTTGTATCTTTTGAATTTGTCAAACACTTATTCCTTGACTTTCAAAGGATAAACATGTGTTTTCGAAAAGTCATCAATGAATGCAACAAAGTATCATGCTCCACCAAAAGATGTTGTTTTCATTGGCTCACACACATTGGTATGCATAATCTCCATTTTTTTTTAAGCCCTTGTTGTTCCATCTTTGGGGAAAGATGTCTTTTGATGTTTGCCTTCAATGCATCCTTCACACACATGGTGTAATGACATTTTTCTCAAATTCATGCCATTCACTATTTTATCCAACTCCTAGGACATACAAGGTTGACATAACTTTTTGAGATTTTGTTGACAAAGGGTTAAATGCCTTTGAATCTTTTGAACTTTCATTCTTGGTTGTGAACTAGAACAAGAAGAACATGTTCTAAAAAATAGTGGGTAGAAAAGATTGTGGACATGGCTATTAAAATCTACATCAAGGTGAAATGAAATTTGATCTCATCACCTATTTATAGTCAAAGGTCATATTGTGGCATATTGCAAGGCATGTTTAGAATGGCAATCCGTGTAAAACAAAAAAAATCCATAGTTCAAATGCTTGATGATGATTAGCGAGTGGTTGCAAAGTAAGGTGGACCAATTATGGCAAATAAGTAGTCCATAAAAAGTCCATTCGATAATGTTAAAATTGTAGTCTACCATGATATCATTGCTTAAGTGGGGAATTAAACGTGGTTAATGAGATAATAAAGATTATGTGAATAAGATTCCAACTACATAACTCTTTAATATGCATGTTAAAGATATTTGTTTTTGAAATCCATCAAAAAATGAATATGACATGAACTTTTGAAAGTAAGGTCCATTTTAAGACATTTAAAAGTCCATATCTTTTTTTGGGTTAAAGTTTTTCTAACAATTGTTTTCCCTTCTATGTCACTTTTTCTTTAATATATCATATATTATGTCCCTAAAAAATAACCTAAAAAAAATTCATAAACAAAATGTATTTGTATCAAGCCACAAACAAAAGAATAGTACATATTCTTTAATTTCAAAAGTTCAATACTCTATATTTGGAGAACACATGTTATAATTTTTTTTATGTAGATGTCTTTTTATTCAAATTGAGAATTTTAATTCAATGGAAAATTTGGCATAATGATGATTTTATGGCATGTTAATGACATGTTAATGCATGACACTTTGCAAAAACCTATAGTGTGATGCAAAAAGTGGTCCACCTTAGCTTGCACCCACCTTGCTTAAAAAACTTTGATAGTAAATATTAAAACTTTTGTTAATCATGTCTTTATTGCCAATGGAGCTTTTATTGATAATGCGAGAAACAAACTTATTAATATTACCAATTGAATTCCTGGAGCATTTGGCGAATGAAGAGAATAACAACATCCATGTGGAAAATGCAATATGCATAGATAACAAGAGACATGTTAACAAGCCATAACATTTTCTGACCACAAATCCTTATTATGATTTTTGTGTCATGGGTAAATTTTGTGAAAAATGTGACCTGAATTTTACAATTGTGCCATATCAACATGGCCAATATGATGATGAACGCATGTTATAAACAATAATTCATTGTTCAAGCTAGTAGCCAAATATGTGCAAAAGTGCATGGAATGGAACTATGGGCATTAATGTGAGGCAAAGCAAATCCTTTGAGGCACCAACTTTGCGACCAAGTTGTTTGGACAACATTGGTAGAAAATGTGAACCTTGATTAGGTTTCATGCATAGTCGAAGGGTCTCAATATTTTAGATGGTGGCGTTGATTAGATTTGAGGGGTGGACATGGTGTGATAGACTTTGCAAATATATTATAGTTTGGCCATACACATGATTGCAATAAAGATTGTAAGCAATAGGGCAATGAATGAAGATATTAATTAGCTTTACATTATGGATGAAAATTATGAGTGCCTCAAAGAAATTTGTTGATCTCTATGATAGCTTTGATCAAATTTCCATGGCATAGATTGTTGAAAAGAAACTAGAATTTCTAGGACCCAACACATTATAGCTTACATGATCTTTAAGAAGGTTAGTAGATGGTGACAATTAATCATAGTGTCAAAGATTGATAACTTGTACGAGGATGCTATGGAACATCACAATCATGCAAATGTTAGTTAGAAGGTTAGTTGGTCATGTTATTTGTCAGCCATGGTCAAAATTTTAAACATTGTTGCTTGCTTGTACACTTGTTATAATCTCATTGATGCTAATGGTGCAATGGAATTAACTTGGATTGAAGACATCATAAAACTTTACACCCCCATACATCTAGGACAATTTTTGTAAGTTTACTTGAATTATGATCTCACAATAGATGTACAACTAAATGTAGAGCCTTTGATGGCACAATTTACTTGAACATTAAATTTTTGGATTTATAATTCATATGTAGGAATGGCATTGCCCTTTAAGGTGCAAAAGGTTCTAGAATTTGTATTATCAAGGGGATCCAATTTGTTGATTGTGATTCAATTGTAGTAGGATGGCAATATTGTAGAATATAAAGTTGAAGCTATTAGTTCTCCTTGTATATTTTGAAGCTACAAGGTATTATGGATTGACTTTTCATAATTTGGAAGCATAATAATGTGACCAAATAATTAACACAATCAATTGTATAGATTAATTATTCGTCCTATTTGTAAATCCATGTTTGAGTAATGGAGTCTAAAAGGTGATTTTGTTTTCATGTTTGATTTTTAAAAGGAAAGAAGTTTGATTTTTTTTTGCTATCAATTGTTCAAAATAAATGTCCAATCCATATGCTCCATGTGTTACCTCATAAAGGATGGTTTGTTTGAAATGACAAAGTTGTTCACTCATTTTATTGCTAAAGTGGCTTCGTATTGTCTCTTCAAACTCCTATTCTTCACACATGTGTTATTTTCAAATTGTTGTGCCCCACTTTTGTGCCTCCTTTATGGTTTTATACATTTGTTTCAACAAAAAAAAACTTACAACTAAAGTGCATCATTATAAGGCATGACCACAAACACTTCATAAGATTATGTGATTCTAGTTGGTCATTTGCTAATCATTCACCATATAAATGTTTATGGGGTAGCACTAGAAGAAAAACATGTATTTTTTACTAGCCTTTGCGACTAAATTTTAGTTGTAAGAGACATTTTGAACCCCAAGCAATATTGACTATATCATCCATATATATATATATTATTGTCTCCGGGACCTAAAATACTATCAAGTTTATATAGAATATACAAAAAATATGCAAACCCGGTTTAAGGATTTATTCCAACCATAAAGAAATTCCCAAAGTTCTAGGTGGAATAGGAATTGCTATTCTTTCCACGTCTCAAGGAATTGTAACAGATTGAATATTCGAAATTTTTAGTTTCTGTAGGAACTATATGGTATATAAAAACCAAATTCAATTTCATTGCAGTAGCCATCAATAAGGGATAAATTTTCTATTAATACCCCGGACCTATAAATAATTTAAAGAAGCATCCCCCGTTAGTCCTTTTTGGTTCTTTACCTTCTACCGTGGCTTCTCAACTTAGTTTAGAATTGAGATGTCAATCCATTCAAGTATTGGGTCGGTTACTCGTTCAGAGATACTTGGAATTTATTGTAACGATTCCTCCACTGTTGAATAATCATAGTACCATTGTTACAAGTCTAGAAATGTTCCAAAAAACTCTTGAGGAAAGTATTGTTGGAGATAATGTGGGAATATTACTCGGGGATGTGCAAAGAAAAAACATACGACGTGGAATGATAATTGCTAAGCCTGGAACCGTCAAACCCCATATTCGATTTGAAGCAGATGTCTATATTCTTCGGAAAGAAGAGGGAGGATGCCATTCCCCTTTTTTTCCGGGATGCAACTAAAATCCTTTTAGTTGACTAAGACAAGTCTCATGTGATAAATTAATCGCAAATGACCAAAGGTATTGTATGAAAGAAAAAGTCAACAAATACATTTCATCCTTTGACTACATTGTATATGTATTGTCACATGCAACTAAAATGCAACTATTTTGGTCATAATTGAGGGCAAATGATGTGCCACCACGTGTCTTAATATTAGATTATTTAAAATAATAATAATAATAATAAGAAATAATCTAAGACATTCAATTCAAATACTTGGATGATTTTATATTATGACACATGGCCTAATGTAAGTATGCCACGTGGCATTACAAAAAATCAGGTTGGTAGGTCCCTAGGTAAGTACATAAATAAGGGCCTACAAACCTAGGCTACATACTAACCTACCTATTTAGGTAAAGAAATATGTAGGTAGGTTTTACCTTCCTAGGTAAAATACCTACTCATATAGGTAGGTACTTAAGTAAGTAGGTACATAAGTTATTGTAGGTGGGTAGGTCAAATTGGGTACCTACCTACCTAGGTAGATAAGTAGGTTGGGAAGGTAAATACTTTAGAAATGTGCATAACTTTTTTTTTTGTTTTGGGTTGAATTTTTTTATTTGCTCATCCCATGTGCACAAATTTCTTAATGTGAAATTGGATGACCACACCCTATTGTTTATATAATGTTCAAAATAGGAATGAAGAACAAATAATATGAGATAAATTTTGAAGTTGCAACTTTTTCAAAAACTAATTTGTAATTCCAAAACTTTCTTCATGCCTTACTTTTTTAGTTTTTAGATTTCTAAATAATTCAAGTACTAGATAATTAGATAATCACTTAATTAACAATAACTAAATTTACATATATTTAAATTATAAATTATACACTGCAAATATTCATTACTCATTATCAATCATTTAAATAAACAATAACTTCTTAATATTTAACAAACTAGCTATCTAATTATTCACAAACTATTAATACATAACTCATAAATAATTAAATAACTAAAATATTTTATTACTTTTTATAATCTGATCGAGTTATATATAATATAATTAATGTAAAACTAATTTAATGATTATAATTTAAAAATTAACTATTTATAATTTATATGTTAAAATTATAAGTAATGAATTAACAATTGTTATTAGAAAGTAAATTCTTACATGAATTTTTAAAAAATTATTATTCAACTAATTACATTACTTATTGTATAACTACATTTATTGTTGTAAAAATATTATTGGTCAAGTTTTTTTTTCTTGGTAATTATTAACTATAAATACAATAATTTGTTAAACATAACATTAATATTCATAATTACTGTAAACTTATTAAAGAATATTTTATCATAAATGATTAATCAAATTTTAATAATAATAATAATTCGTGAAACTAAAATCAGTAAAATAATTATTTTAACTACACTATAATTTTTCCAAATTTTCAATTCAGGTTTGAAGTTATAAATTATGGAATGTGAATAATTATGTTCAGTTAAAAAATAATTATGCACATACTAATTAATTCTTATCTGAAGTAATTTCAATGATTTTAAAGTAATGTCACATTAATTGCTTTAATTAATTTCTTCTAATATAAGAATATAAATTAGATAATATACAAATCTATGTTATGACAATAATTATTTAGTGTAACTTAGATTTAATAAACACAATCATTAATAATTATTTATAAAAGTGATTTATCATGGATAACACTAGTAGAAAAAACCCTTAAAACACAACCATAAATTTTTTGAATTAAAATATGAATTCAAGATTGCAAAATAATATTTAGAATTCAAATATGAATTTTTAGATCAAATAAGTTTTTTGAAGTTAAATTAAAAAATCCAAAATCCAAAATAATAATTTGGAATTCAAATTTCAACTTTCAAGTCAAATACTTTCTTAAAATTTAAATTTAAAACTTCAGAATTCAAATATCAAATTTCAAGTTCAAATAAAAATCAATCAAAATGTCGATGTTTAGATTCAATAATATTTTTTGAATTGAAATACTAATTTTTAGATTCAAAAATAATAATTTAGAATTCAAATATCAATTTTTAGATCAAAAAAGTTTTTTGAATTTAAATAACAATTTTCAGAATTGAAATGTCAATTTTCAGATTCAAATAACAATATTCAACATTGAAATGTCCATTTCTAGATTCATTTAACAATTTTCAAACTGGAAGTATTAATTTTGAGAATCCAAAATAATAATTTGGAATTGAAATTTCAAGTTCAAATCAAATGATTATTCAAATTTTAAATTAAAAATTTTCAGAGTTGAAATATAAATTTTCATATTCATATAAAAATCTTCAAAATTAACAATGTCCATTTTTATAATCAAGTATTATTTTCTGAATTGAAATACTGATTTTTGGATTCAAAAAATATTAATTTAGAATTCAAATATTAATTTTTAGATCAAATAAGCCTTTTCGAATATAAATTGAGAATATCATATTCAAATTAAAAATTTGAAATTCAAATATTAATTTTGAGATTCATTATATGAACAATATGCATACGTATATATGTATATATATATATATATATATAATTTAAATACATACATTAAAATACACCTGTATGTCATTGTAGAATACCTTTAGGATACAACTAATTTGGTGCCTATTGCAAGTAATGGGACATATCAACCTATTAATGGAGGAAAATAAATGTAAAATTGATTCAATCAATAGGATGAAATTTCTAATAGTTGCATCATAGTTGTGAAAATGACCAAAATTGTTGAAATTTGGGCTTGTAGTTGCAAATATTTTCAAATTTAGTTGCAAACGACTACAAGTGCATGTAGTCATAAATGGAATGGTTACATTTTGGCTAATTTCTACTAGTGTGGATAGGCTTTTTGAGCAATCAAGTGCAAGAGTGCAAAAACCCATATGATTAGGAGTTCAAATCTTGAAGGATTATTGAGAATGAAAAGAAGATTGAAATAATCTTGCAAACTTCATGTTTGTAAGCTTTTGCATCATTCTTTAAATATTTACCTTAAACCCATTCCAAGAATGAAATGTAAATTAAATTAAATTTCTTCTGAAAACAATATGCCTTGTTTCAAGTTTGCTCGTTCTTTCATTAAATGGGAACTTTGCCTCTAGTTGGGAAATACTTTATATTCATGCTTAAATAACATAAATTTTATTGGACAAACTCTGTAAGGAATGTTGAGAATCAACAACTGCACCAAAATGAATACATGTAACATTGCTACATGCAACATACCTATTCGAAAAATAATTCTTGACTTCCAAAAATTGATAATTTTCTCATTAGTGAAAAAATGTGAGTTGGTAGTTCATCTAGTGAAGTTTCCCAAGAAAGTGCCTCCTATTCAAATATTTGTAGAGGCAAAAATGGTAGAACATCATCTCAAAGTCATGGTGGAGGATGACATGGAAAATCATGATGAACATCATCAACAACAAGAAAATCAATCCCATTGTAGTGTATAAGGAAACATTAAAGGATGAGGGAATCCTAAAAGCAATGGTGGAAATCATCAAGGTTAACAATTAAATGATGTTTCAAATTGCTACTCCTATGTGAAACTTGGAACATGAAAAAAAATTGCTATTAAAAGGAACATGACACAAAGATTGGAAAATTACAACAAGGTTGTAGTGAAGGGAATTGTTCATGGCAAGTTGGCAAGACAATGAATAATACAACCTAAGTAGACAAGTCAATATGTTTAGTAAGTCAAAATGTAAGATAAGTTGAGATGACATAACAATGTTTTGAAAGACAATGTTACATGTAAGACAAACCAACATGATAAAAACAATGTTATGCAAGTCAATAAGTCCAACATGTTGATATGGCAAAGGAGTAATGATATAAACAATACTAGAGTGAACCCGGTGCATAATGCACCCCGTCGATCCCCCCCACTTAGTCCTTCGCATTTCCCACTTCGGTTCACTTCCACCTATTAAGACCCCTAGAACCAACCCCACCCCCACCCCCTCCCCCCCTCCACGAAAAAAAATAAAATCATGACCCTCCTAAACCCTTAGCCCAAAAAAATCACACCCAACTCTCCTCACCCACCCTCCAAATCCCAAAAATACCTCCCCCATCGACGACGGCAATTGCTGCGCGGAAATGGACATAAAAATAAAAGTAAGAAGTAAGGACCTTCGACAGTTGCTGCGCGGAAACGGATGTAAAAGTAAAAGTAAGAAATAAGAACTCGAGGTCCTGAATAGTTTTTGGGCCCTCGAGTTCGGGGGGACAGTTTTATTAAAAATGATCTGGGTTTCAGGACCTCGACAAACGGACAAACAAACAAACTTACTGAATTAATATATAAGATATGGCAAATTGACATGTTGGCTAGTTAGGTAGTTGTAATTGTTTTTGGGTGAGTATAAATGGCATTTTGGTCAATTAGAAAGTGGTTCCAAAGATCATTTTAAAGATTATTTAGTGGAATGTCTAGAGTTTGTTTGGGGAACTTTAGGAAAAAATCATTTGTTAAAGATGAGAGGAAGGAAAAAAGAAAATTATTATAAGACTTCATGGATTTAATAATTATGATAAACATTTCCTTGAAATCTTCTTAAATTTTTGTAATTGCATTTGCAAGTTATGAATTATCCAAGGTGAATGTCTATCCTAGTTAATATGTCTACATGGTATTTATTCTAATGGAGTGGGACAATGACCCAAGAGCTATGCAAAAATGTGTTGCATCATTAACCTTTGGTGATCATTTTGGGGTTACTAAAATTAGAGAAATAAGAAGATGAAAGATGAATTTTGAGTAATCAATGTGAGATCTTTCCATATCCATTGATTGCTTCAAGATTCGGGCCATTGTTTGTTTCGAGATTTGAGGTTTTTTTAAGATTTTTTTAAAGGGAAAATTTGAACTTCAACCACCATCAGTAGTAAACATGAAGGCCATTTAACAAAGTAAGAAAACAATCTATAGTTGGTGTCTCCCCTACTCCTTTAGGGCACGAAACAAACATTGTTTTACCTTAACTTTGGTTTAGAGATATATTAAAATAAAATTCCAACTTCATTTGAATTTCCAACATTTAAGCCCTTGTTTTCTTGGTTAATATATCTTGTTGTAATGGCAAGGTGGAGGGATTGATTCTCTATGGATTGGCTTCATGGCACATGTTATATATTTATGTGATTAGTTTATGCCTACTACAAAATAACCTCATTGGATAGTGATCAATACTTTTACTATGGAATTATCTTGAGGAGAAAAAAAATATTTTCACAAATTTTTAAATTAAAAAAATTAATTAATTTCTCAATGCTTTTAGATGGTTGGAATTTTCCAACAAGTTGAACAAGTTTGATCACCATCAAAATGACTATAGTCATCACCTTATATTAATACTATGGTCATGTGGTCGTAGTGATTATTACAATTGAATGATTAGGCGCACATGTTTATTCCAAATTAATACATGACTAAAATTGGGCACTAGTCGTAAATGTCTTGGTTGTCCAAGATGCTGCGCCTTGCGGCCCGATTTGTTTTACAAGCTCAAATCAGTCCATTTTTTGGCTTGGTGTAATGAAAATTGCAACACAATGACATTTTTTTGTGTTCATCATACTATGCAAACACTTGAATAACATTGTGCTTCACATGAACAAATGTTATGAAGTCCTAAAATTGATCTTGATTGTATGTTGTTGTTAGGTCCTTATACACTACTTATACATTAGCTCTTGATAATTTTTGATTGTTACAAGATAATCACATATAAAAAATATATATGTGCAGATTGCATGAAGTTATGCATTGATCAAAGCATGGGCATGAGACAAGCCAACCCCAACACAATATGTACATTAGCAAGTTGGTCAAAGTTGGTATTTGTAATGGCCAATATTGAAGAATCCTCTTGCATCTTGATGAGTAATGTTCAACTCATTCACGACTTTCATGATACGTGGGATAAACATGGAGATCCATCGTGTCAAATTATAATTTTAAAGATCTTCAAGCCTTTGGTTTGCATCATTTTGACCAATTTCATGAACTTAAGGTGGCATTTGGGTAAATGTGAAAAATAAGTATAGAGTGATTAACATATATCTTCAATGAGAGAGACTAATGGGAGATGGTTCAATGTTTGCACCACTAAGTTTGTCTTGTGGGCCTACCATATTAAGCCACATTTGTCAATAACAATTTAATTCATATTTGTTTAATCAACCACATTCGTTAACATCAACTTGTGATTAATTACATTTGTTAACAACAATTTAACTCATATTAGTCCAAAGCATTGACAAAAATAAAAATTGATTCACTTCTACAAAATGAACAATGGGTTCAAAGCCTCCCCATGTAGTGGATTCCTTCTAGCCTTGGACTCCATAAACTTTGAAATTGTTTAACAACTTTTGTCCTTGTTCCATGGAAAACATCAATTCCATCTACACATGTGATGATGAGGATTGAAAGGGTAAGATCATATTTCCATGAGCCAATGTGCTTATTTTTTCTTGAAGGACTATAATCTTTTGAAAAGAAAAAAAACTTTTTTTCATAAAAAGTAATTGTTGAATGAACTGTTTTGCAACTTGATATTAAAAATACTTATAATTGCCTCAATATATCACATGTTTTATGTTAATCTTTTTTGAATAAATACGAATTTTTAGAAATGTACAAATTTTGTCAAAGTTTTGTGTTTCATCTTGAAAAATGATCACATTTTCAAATGATGTTAAAACATGTTAATTATTTTGAAGTTTATTTTTTATATTCCAAGTTTCAATTTTTTTTTAGACACCATCTACATTACATCACATTTTCATGTTATATAAGATTAATGAATTTCAAATAAACCTCAAATTTTAATTCTTTTGGAAAAACATCAAGTTACATATTTTGTGTGTGTTTGTAGTGCTTTTTAGACATGTTTAATAGTTTATTATTACAAAAATATTGAACTTCAAAGAGCTTGTATTATGAAAATGGGGCCCTTTGTGAAATAATCATGTATGTTCAACTTTAAAGGTCTTTTGCTTAAACCAAAACTCAAAATTGAAGGATTTAATGATTTAATTTAGGTATTTCAACATCCATATTAGCTATAAAATAAAACACAACTTGCCATGATTAACATGCCATTAAAATGGCACCACATAGGCATATATAATAAATAATGTAGTTTTGATTATAAATTGACATGGTTTTTGGTCGGTGGAAACATGGTACCCAATATTCCTTTGAAAACATGCATAAATGACAACAAATGTAAAAATGAGTATAGTTTGTAAATGCATGTTCTAGATATTGTTGTACTAGCTCCAAATGATAGAAGGTGGTTAACAATGTTTTATTTGCCCAATCCGTCAACATGACACATTATAACCATGACTTTCATATTTGGTTTTTGGAATTTGCTCTTCAATAACACATGGTCAAGGAGATCATGATGGATATGTGGCTTCAGTTTTGAATGACATATGCATGTATGAAGATCCATAATACACTTTCCATTGTCATGATTTCATCGCATGTTATTGATACGAACCTTGAAGTTTGAATAACAATCATTGTTGCAACAACACTGCTTATACATATGTTTAACCATGATCCATCCAATAAAGTTGTTCCCATGGCATTTAGGTGTTTTTGAAATGCCCAAAGAAATTGAAAAGTTTTTTGAGTGTTTCATACTCCAACATGGACCTCCTTTGTTATAGGAGGTGGAAAACAATCCCCATTGTAGTTTTTTACAAGGTCATTCTCCCTTGAAACATGTGATTTGGTGTAGAATCAAAATAGTCTTGAGTTGAATGACTATTTTTGTTCATTGATCAAGTGTTGATAGTTTTTAACAACATACCATTGCCCTTTTTTTATCCTTTGGCCATGTTTTTCTCTCCATAATGTTATCCACCATGTTTTTTTCATAGTATCCCATTTTGGCTTTAGGATTTTAAATTTGTTCTCAATATTGTTACAAACTTTGACACTTAACAAAATTAAACAAACCATCCACCCCTTTCACACATTCAACCCATGGTAAATGAGTAGCCTAATTGGATTGGAAGTTTTGAGTTGTTTTATATGAAATGTTTTTTTTGGCATTTACTTGGTAGCTCTTTCATTCTTAGGATTGAAATTTCAGATTGTAGTCATTGAAAACAATAATTTCATCATTGTTTAATTCAATTGGATTGATTAGAACTTGCTTGATTTAAATCTTTGACATCTATTCCATTAATAAGAGGATTTGATTTCTTGTGAGGTGGAAACAACTTCATGGCTAGGTTTGATCTACTTTTGCATTTTCATGGTTGGTTATAAACATTAGTTGGGAGGGGGTGTTTGTGATGTGGTAGCAATGGATGAAGTGAACAACCCTTTTGTGGGGGTGCTAGTGCCTAAACTTGTACTTGCCCCATGCTTAGAGGTATGCTTACTATAACCCTTATTAGTCCCACAAGAACTTGACCTCAGAACTATAGAAAACTATCAAGGAAAAGTAGAACCTTGGAACATTGTGTGACTTGAGTACTCTTAAAATTTCAAATTATTGAACTTGACGCTTGCAAGCACTAGCAGTTGCTTAGGACTCAAGTTAGGAATTAGGACAAGGAACACATGAAAAACACACATTAACATGCAAGAAAATATGAATTGCACATTATTTAATCAATCTTCTATTTTATTGCAAGTAGACCTAAAACTTGAATCTTGATTCTAGACATTTGATTTCCAACAATCAACATTTAAGGCATGTTGTTTTTCTTGGTAGATTACAAATTGCATTTGGTTGTGGGTCATAGCTAATGCATGTCACATTGTATCCAAATGATGGTTGCAACAATTTAATTATGGGTATTGGAGATTTGAAAGTGTTTCAACTACAAATAGTAATGAAAGAATTATAGAAATGACTATTTAAAAAGTTCAAATGCATCTTCATGAAACTTGCATTGAAGGTGACCCAACCTCTATATTCAACAAACTAAATTGCAAAAGAGGGACATTTGTGTAGATTGTCTAGCACCAACATATTTTTGTCTCCATTGGCAAGGGCAAGTTGGATATGATATGGTTGCCCATCATCTAACCTACTAGCAATAGAAGCCATTTGATCCAACGAAAAGGAATCCAATCAATTAAAGAAAATCTAGCTTTAAAAAAAAGATTTTGAAAATTTTCATATAATATTAAACAAATCCCAAAAAATCCATCAAAATGTGTTTTTTTCAATGTATAAAACAACATTGATACAATGCCATCTAAACTTTTGGGCAAATGATATGGAACAAATTGTGATGCTATTGGGGAATATCTTGGGTGCATATTGCCCCACCTCATTGTTTGAGTATGATTTCTATTCCTAACTTTGTTCATCTTCATTTTTGGCTTGGGCTTTTACAAGAGCTTGAGTACTTAATTTAATTTGCATTGATTAGTTCAATTACAATAAACCCAATTTATAATCATGGCCATTTTAATCACATTCTTGTTGTGCCACACATTTTTTAGGAACCATTCATTTTAGTAAGAAATACCATTCTTTAGAATCGCTATCACATTCGTTAGTAGCACAAAATATTTACAAAGCTTTTTTTTGTAAATATGACTATGATAGGAGAAATCTAAAGCAAATATTAAGGTTTTGTAAACTATAATTCCCTTTGGCAATGTTGGTGTTAATTTGTGTTCAAGTTGTGCAAACTAACAACAATGAATCTAGTTGATGAGAAGAAAATACAACTTTTGTCTAGTGTAGAGAAGCAAAAGATATGTGAACTTATCAAGAAAACAAAAAATCTTAATTAAAAAAATCTAGTTGACAAGAAACACAAGCTAATAGTCAAGGATCTCACACTCAATGCAAATCTTCACACTAAAATAGATAGAAATCACAACCTTCTTCAAGTCTAATAATACATAGTTGATCTTAAAATGACACATGTAAAATATTGAAACAATTGACACGTTTATTCTAGCATAAGGGGTTATATTATAAGCTTTTTGCCTATAATCACAATCTTGTAAAGGTTTATATGGAATGTGACTATATAATCACAATTCATTTTTGTCAAAAAAAAAAAAAAGGTGATTACCAAGTGCATGATTATAAAGGGGGTTTACTGTAGTTGTGGTGTATATCTAAAAACTCATTTGTTGGTTGCAGTTTTTTTTACAATGGGCCATTTGATTGACCCA
>Ga0209208_10000644_pt1 | contig 46362 bp, 35 predicted proteins | sample S1TSphfallax_3_FD_187694 | JGI IMG/M metagenome (GOLD analysis project Ga0209208, IMG submission 187694) | Host-associated microbial communities from peat moss isolated from Minnesota, USA - S1T2_Fd - Sphagnum fallax MG (SPAdes) (version 2) | ecosystem: Host-associated > Plants > Peat moss >...
CTTTGGCATATGCAAAAAAAACAACAAAATGTTAAAGCCAGAATAAATTAAACCTTTGCGAACCCCTTGCGAACCCCCCACCATCGCATCCCTCTTCGCATTTGCATACGTTACTTAAACCAAAGCCCTAAACCCTTTAACTTCCTCCTACATTAGCGAAGCGCTCGATTTCACAACCCTCTAACTTTGCGAAACTAACAACATTTTAAAGACCAAAACCCAAAACCAAAGAAAATTTTAATTATTTTACTTTGGAGTATACCTAATTTATGGATTTGCAATAGCAAGAGTTCTCTGTGTTTCCCTTGGTGTGATCTGGACCGTCCAAAATTCGTGCGGGTAACTACTGTCTAATTTCGACTGTCCAAATTTTGACCGTCCATTGTGAAATCTAATCTGACGCTCCAGATTTCGAAGCGTGTTTGATCTGACGGTCCAAAATGTGACCCTTGTTGTGTGTCTTCTTGTTCCTTATCCTTTCCCTGGACTTTGCAGCTGCTGCTGCTATCGTCATCGTTAGAGGAGGAGGAGCTGGTGGCGATGCTGTAGAGGATGACAACACTTTTTTTTTCTTCTTTTTCTTCTTCTTCTTGTTTTCCCTCTTCAGGTGAAGAACTTTCTGGTCGAGAGTGTGATGAGGGGTGCGAAATTTTGTTATCCTGATTAGAAAGCATTGTTGTTGTTGTAGTCGTGGAGCAACAATAGCTGCGAGGGTCTAGTTGAATTTTCCAGTTTGTGTGACGGCGAGAAAGGTTTTGTTGCAAAAATTCATTCAAGAAAAAGCTAAATCCTCCGCTATGCAGATCTCCGAAAAATGAGATAAAAAGGAGAAACGTTTTGTCGGTTGTGGTGGATGGAAGCTGAGGAGTTGCAGTAAGATTCTTGTACTGATGGAATTTGAAGAGTCGCAGTAGGATTCTAGTACTGAACAAAGCAGTGCCATTGCTCGGAAGCTGCGGTTTGGTTTTGTTGATGGGTTAGGGACATGAATGTGAAGCAGCAGCACGGCTAGAAAATCTCTCAGAGCTTGCATGAACCACCCCAGGTACAGGGCAAACAACTAGAATCACAGAAAGAGAGACGGACAGAGAGTGAAAGAGGGAGCTGGGAAAGAATAAAATGGTGAAGGGGGCATCAAACCTCCGGCTTTTCTTCCCAAACTCTACAAAGAAAGATGCCACTGCTGGCGACAAAAATTCTCCTTGTGATGCATCCGTGACCATGGATGGTTGAGTTCCTCTTTCTCCTCGAACCAACATTGCTATTGGATCCGGTGCTCAGCAACAACCCAAAATGGAGCTTCTAGCAACTCCGCGGGGGAAGAAAGGAGGATGAGGCCCAGGATCTTCAGGACTCTCATCTCACAAGTTCTAGCACTGCGAGAACGTGGACAGTAGCAGCAATCTGAGCTACACAGTAGCAGCAGCAGCATCCACTCCTGATGCCAAGCAACTGCACTTCCCTCCTCCAGCTACCCCCAAGAGCAATGTCAAGAAAAGGCTTGGCTGGAACCCAAAATAACAATTGCCAAATGAGCAGGACTCAGGTAATTCTGCTGCCATGTTCTGATCATCACAAGTTCTTTCTAGCAAGAAGATCTCATCCGAAAACTGTTCAGGGGAACTGCGCCTGAGATCTGATTTTTGAGTTTTTTTCCCTGAATGCACATAGGTGCACTATCAAGATATCAAGCAGAAGCAAACAACCCTATGTCAGATTCTGCTTCCTGAACTTCCTCAAATGTTAGTACAACTGCATCTTTGAATGGGAGCAGCAGCAGTTTGCAATCAGTACATGGAATAAGCAGCAGCAATGCTGACAATTCTCAAAGTACACCCCGAGCGCGGCAAGGGAATTCGACGGTTGCAGGATCCTGTTTTGGAGCTTCAAGCAGGTGAGTACTTATTCCTAATCACAACTTTCTGTGCTTTCACATGCAACAAATTTTATGTTTTTTAAAAATTTATTGGTTCAGTCTCAGTCTCTTTGTCTCTATGTGTTTTGTTCATGTCTTTTGAGCTTTTGAGGCCTCTCTGAACTTGCGTGGGAGAGAAGAAGTTGTTGTTTTGTAACAACAACAGATAGACAGCAGACAGGTAGTAGCATTGCTATTTGTTTTTGTATGATTTTTATTTTATTTTTGGAAAATGCTTATAACAGAGCAATCTAACTTTGTCTTTTTTCATTCTCTCAACTCCACTTGAAGAGTTCTCTGGAGAAAAAATGATTGTATAGAAATAGATGGTAGAGAGAAAGCTAGTAGTCGGGAAGCTTATGGATTGCTTTGTTTGGGGTTCGGGCAATGTGTGCTGAGGTTCTCAAAACCAACAGCCGCAAGTTCTTACCCAAGTTTCACAAGGCCATCTCCGAGAGCTTCCAGGTATGGGAGTCGAATCTTGCCAAGGGAGAGTTGAACCAGAGCAGCTTGGGCTCAAGATCTGAAATGCAATTTGACCTTAGAAGGTGGGATGTATTTTGTTCAAATTAGAAGGATTTGTGATCAATGTAGGTTGCATATAGAGTGTGCCCAAGATATGACAGTCTTACAACACCAAACAAAGAGAAGTATAGTTGCCAGTGTGTATGCAAGCACAAGGCTGTTTGTTGTGTTCATGTGAAATGGCTGAAAAAGGCTACTTGTGACAAGCATTGATGTCATGCAGGCAGAACTTGTGCCCCAGACCACTTGGAGGTGCCAAGAGAAAACAGAGATGGTTGGTTCCTAGAAGGCCAAGATTTATGACATGCACAATGTGCAGGTCGGTGTTTCTTATTTGTAGCTTTCAAGTCAAATCTATGTGAACTTTTCTGGAGATAAACATGGTCTGGAAATGTGGAAGAATCTGATTAAATGATGAATGCACTGTGAGTTTTATGTACTGTTATAGTGAGCTTATATTTTGGTTTCCCAAATGTATGCCAATTTGGTTCATGTACATGTGAGTATAAGGTCTAGAAGAGTAGATGGTGTAAATCAACGCAGCAACATGTGGTTTTTTAGTTGGAATATTGCCTCATACTCTAAGATGGTTTCATGCAGGTGGGTGGTGCCCAATACGCTAAGATTTGGAGCAATGGATGCGGTTGTTGAAAGTAATCCTCTTTGTTCCTTTCCTATATCTCCTTCCTTCTTTTTTCTATTTTTTTCAAAATTGTCAAGTTCCTTTATTTACCATGTAAATGCCCTTTCTTTTGTCTTTTTAAATAATTGTAAATTTTTGTAAATGCCATGTATGTGTAATTGTTAGTTTGTTTTTCATTTCAAAGCTATGTTATCAGATTTATTGGTTTTTTGTAATGTTTGTTGTAAAATATAATTTATAAGGAATAATTTTAGAAATTCATTTCAATATGAGCTCACTTGCATGTATAATTTTTGATGTTCATAGATGAGGCCCCACGAACATTGTTTTTTAGTTGATTGGTTAAACAATGTTTCTAGAGGCTAGGTTTTGCCTAGTGCTTGTTAATAGTTTGGTTGGCTAATTGGTCACTGAACTTGTTAGCTAGCCCTTATGTTGTGACATCGTGCATGTAATTTAATCTTAACAAATTGATGCTCAGGTGAAATGGATTTCTTAAATTTTAATGAACATTGGAACTTATAAACATTTATTAAATTGTTGGTTTAAAAATAACATATATAGAGAAAATTAATTTGTAAATTAATTTATAAGGAATAATTTTAGAAATTCATTTCAATATGAGCTCGCTTGCATGTATAATTTTTGATGTTCATAGATGAGGCTTCACGAACATTGTTTTTTAGTTGATTGGTTAAACAATGTTTCTGGAGGCTAGGTTTTGCCTAGTGCTTGTTAATAGTTTGGTTGGCTGATTGGTCACTGAACTTGTTAGCTAGCCCTTATGTTGTGACATCATGCATGTAATTTAATCTTAACAAATTGATGCTCAGGTGAAATGGATTTTTTAAATTTTAACGAATATTGGAACTTATAAACATTTATTAAATTGTTTGTTTAAAAATAACATATATAAAGAAAATTAATTTGTAAATTAATTTGTGTTTTTAAATGTTTCACATGTTTATAAGTCTTCAACACTTTATATCATAGTTTATAAAATAGAGGATAATTCATGGTAATTTTCCTTTTAGAGTAATCTTTTAATGTTTTTTAAAATTGTGGATTGACACCTCTTGATGATTCTTAACGAATTGTATGACATTATTGACCTTCTAATCAATTTTGATCGAGGTCTATACGAGTCGATTGACATTTAAGAGGTGTCCACCTTCAATGTAAAAAAATACATCATTGTATAACCTTCTTGATTTTTTTATAGCTAGCATCCTTGTTTATAAAAGAAAGGAGAGTGGTATAATCATTTTTTTTTTAGAATAATTTTTTCATGTTTTTAAAATTATGACATGACACCTCTTTAAAAGTTATATGGCTTTATTGACCTTCAAATTAATCTTTATCATGGTATTTATGAGTAAATTGACTTTTAAGAAGTGTCCGCCTTTAATTCGTAAGTTAATTAATTTTTTATTTTAAGACCTTCGGCTATTTAGGTATTTTATTAAAAGATTTAAAAGATAATGCATGGTCATTTTGGTGAGCCTTAAAACCATTTGTAATGCTCACAAGTGGTTTAATCTTTAAAAAAGAGTGAAATGTTTGTAAATAACATTCACAGGACAAAGAAGTTTCATAAGTTTATTTCATTCATTAAATAGTAATATAATAGGTGTAGTCACATGTCATCAAAGTAAACACTTCAAGAAGGTCTTAAAAATAAACTTAGAACATTCAAGATTTTTTAATTGCACTAAAATTGAAGTTGTATCTCTGTTGCCAACTAAGTTTTACAGTAAGCATTGATGATAAGGAAAATCTCTAATTTACATAATTAAAAATGTAAGGATGTTTTTTAAAAGTTTATAAAAAAAACATTTCTCCAAGTTTGTTTATACTTGTTCATTACTATTCAACGAATGTCTTTTACAAAGTTAAGAAAACGATAAAAAAATAAAAAAATATATACTAGCACAAATTGAAAAAAAAGAGAAAAATGATAGATAGAAAATAAATAAATAAAAAGAAACAAAGAAAAGAAGAGGTAAAATTAAGAAATACGATAGAAAAAGACAAGAAACATTGAGAAGGAAAAAAAATGAAAAAGGAAAAAAAAGAAGGATTAAGGAAAAAGAGGGGAGGATGGAAATTAGGGGAAAAAATGCCTTTAAAAAATCAGAAAAAAATAGATTAAAAAAATACAAAAAGATAAATGAGAAGGAAATTTTTTAAGTGGAATAGTGTATTAAGTAGATGGTAGTAATGACATCTGAAAAGAAATAAAAAACACTAATGAATTAAAACCCATGAGTGCCTAATATTTTGGAAATAGCCACTTTCAACCAACCCCTCCCCCCATAATAAATTTGTAAAAAACAAAAACCTACATTAACGAAGCGCCCGACTTCGCAACCCTCTAACTTTGCGAAACTAACAACATTGCATGGCCTTTGCAATGCAGGTTACAACGCAAGTTACGATGCGGGTTACATCGCAAACCCTGAATTGTCGAAAGTCCTTAAGCTAGAACAGAATCCCTTGAAGGTGTAGTGAAATCTTTTTGGGGGCCCCACCATCGCATCCCTCTTCGCATCTGCATACATTACTTAAACCAAAGCCCTAAATCCTTTAACTTCCTCCTACATTAGCGAAGCGCCCAACTTCGCAACCCTCTAACTTTGCGAAACTAAGAACATTGCATAGCCTTTGCGATGCGAGTTACATTGCAAGCCTTGAATTACCGAAAGTCCTTAAGTTGGAACGGAAATCCTAAAAGGTGTAGTGAAATCTTTCTGGGGGTTTAGACTAGAGTAGGACGGCGAATGAATTTGAATTCATTCTCGGCATTGCTCGAGAATTGTCGAAGGAAAAACTTGGGCAGAGAGGAGGTTGCGGATTGCAATGGCTGGGACTGGTGGAGGGGGTTATGGGTCTAAAGGAGGTGACAACAATGAGGAAAGGTTGAGGAAGATGGTTGCTGATCACTTGAGAGCTTCAGAGTTGTTTGCAATCGATATTAGGAGACCTGAAGGGTTGGCATCCTTGACAGCCATCTTAGGTCAAACATTACAAGCAAGGCTGACTGCTGGGGAAGCACAAAGAGAGGAGGAGGCAAGGAAGGCTACAGAAGCCAAGGCAATAGAGAAGAAGAGAAAGAGAGATGAGAGAGCAACAACATGAGCTCTCTCACTTAGAACTCTCGAGAAGAAAAGGAGGAAGGATGAGAGGGATGACATCAGAAAGGAGAAGCTCGACCTGAAGAAGAAGGAGGAGGAGAGGAAGAAGCTCCCTCTGATAACATTGGTAGAGGAGGGAATTCCAACCGAGTTGGCATACACTAGGGCCAAGAGCACCATTAGGCACATTGTCTCCACCAACTTTGCACGAGGAGTTGAGTGGGGCACTCTCTCAAAGGCAAAGCAGAAGATAGAGATAAATCAGGTCAAGGGAGCATTTCGAAATGGGGGAGAACTTGATTCACAGTGGATTGCAGACAAGATCTCCAATTCAATGTCTCAAGCAAGATACCACGACAGGATGAAGATTCGTGCTCACCTAAGAGACCTAAATGTGTACAGGAATGTGGAAAGGCTGCTTCAGTTTTTAGAAGACATCTGGAATGCCTTCTACCAATCTGAGGTGTAGCTGAAAGCAACAAGGCATCTGAAGGAGATCATAGAGCAGCTAACCAAGGCTAAGAAGGCAAGAGAGTTGGGGAGGTTTGACCGTGACCTGAAGGCACTGGAGTTGAAGCTTGTTGAATGCCAATCAGTGGTGGACAAGGTTGGTGATCCACCATTGAAGTTCCTCAAGGCAGCAGAGCGAGTGAAACTGGTTCCACCCACCACCCATAAGCTAGGGCAAGGTGGCATTCCCAACCTCAAAGCAGCATTTGTAAGTACCCTCCCTCTCCTCCATTTCTTTCCTACAAATATTCGAATAAAGTTGAGTTTCTGTTGAGTCAAATAGTTTCTGTTTACGATACCTTTGCGATGCGAATTACATCGCAAAGATAGGTCAAATGGCGTTTGTTTTGCAAAGATACGATGGGATTTGTTTCGCAAATTGCTTCGCAAGTTTCAGTATGCGAAGGTCTGCGCTTCGCAAAAGTGGTCGAAGACTTGAATAGATTCTTTATGCGTTTTTATTGACCTGTTGTATTATGGGGATAGTACAAGAGGTATAAAAGGAAGATCACAGCTGCAGAAATGACAATGGGCCAGGAGCATGGCAAGGAGCATCTTTGTGAACATGTTGATGCAGTATTGGTGAGTGGGTTTGGTTGGGATTCAATTTCTGTTTGTGTTAAGATTGTTTTCATTTGAATCAGGATTTTCATTTATGGTGTTGACTAAGCTTTGCATGTTGAAATGCAGGCATCTGAGGGTGAGAGTGAAAGCTCCCAGGGCAGTAGTGATGAGGAGGACAGAGGCGCTAGCACTGCTCCCAGTGCTACCACTAGTAGTGGACCCAATTCAATTGCTAGTCGAAATGCAAGTTCTGCAGGGGGCAAAGATAAAGAGGATAGGAAGGAGGACAAGGACGAGGAGGACAAGGACGAGGAGGACAAGGACGAGGAGGAGGAGGAAGGGCAGGGGGACGATGACAAGAGGGAGGAGGATGAGCAACCTCCCCCTCCACCAGAGAACACTAGGAAGAAACATTCAAGGAAGAAATCTAAAAGGGGAAGGAAGTCTAGATAGACAGCTAGTGTGTTAGATACCCAAGGGTTGCAAACCCTTTTACATTGTAAATTTTGAAATTTTGATATAGATTTCTTTTTTTGCGGCCCAAAGTGACTCCAAATGAATATAAACCCTGCTTCCAAAATAAGAATACAGTGCCATGCTCTTGCGATACATAGTGGATCTCAAAAACATTTGCGAGTCATAATTCTTCGCAACACTTCATAACTTAATGTAATTGTCTCTTAGTCATTCCCTTCTATTCAAATGTAGAAGCCCGGTACACTCCCATTTGCTACATTGACAATGCAATTTATAGTCAACCATTCTCGAAGTTGTGGGATGGTATTATAAGTTGTGTTAAACTGTCTCCTAGCTAGCACCCGTGCCCTTGATTATTTGCTTGCCTATACACCTATTTCATCATTGTTCCATATGTGATCAGAAGGGTATTAATGTAAATTATATAATGATGCCAACTTTGTGTAAAATTTGTCGTAGGAAACAATTGTCAAACCTTGTGTTCTGCATGTTTCAAAGTCCTTTAACTTGTTTTATGACCACATTTGGATGTTGGTTCTTGAACCATTGCCACCAAGTTTTCCCAAGTGTGCCATTTTTGAACAATGTCACCGTTGTTTGAATCATTTATGGAACCTTCAGCTTAAGTTGGTTTAGTGATATTGATAAGTCACATTCCCCCATTGCTAGAATCCATTTGTAGAATGTTAGATCTTCCTCTTTTGTTAGCACTCATGGTGGCCCCATGTTCATGCTCTACGTGCGTCCATTGAGATGGTCAGAAAGAAAGCTTAGAGGTATGTGAAATATCCAACCACTTGTAAAAAACGCCTCTTTTTAAACCAAAATGTTTTTTAGGGTTTAGGGTTTAGGGTTTGGGTTTAGGGTAAGTAGATGTGATTTGTAACTATGTTGCAAATATAATTTTTTAATTTCTAAATTGAATAATGACAATTACCAATGAAGTCAACTCATCAACTAAATTGGTATATATTTGAAAACAGTTTTCAACTAGGTGGTGTTTTGCTAAATATTCCATTGAATATTCTTGGCATCAACAATGTTTATAAGATGAAATGCCTACTACATTGGTAAATAATGAAAAACATATCTTGAATAATAGGTCATTTTTGAAATATTCTTAACATTTATGGTTCTCTAATTGACACATAGTCAAAATGCTAACCAATGTTCAATTATTTTGGTGACACCATCAACACATGAAAGGATGATAAAATGTATTAAAGGATGGATGAAATGTAATTTTGTTTGCAACTTTGTTACAACTAATAGGTGATTTTGCTTTTATACATATCATATATGTTAATATTTATGAAATTTTGATAACATTAAATTATATGAAAACTTATTTGTATAAATGAATAGTTATGTGTGACATGATTTTTGTAATGCATATAAAAATTGAATAAATTATTTTGAATATAAATCAATAATTTATGTTCATACATGTAATATTTTATTTTGATGTAGACGAAATTTGTTTTATGATATATAATTGATGATTATTAAATTGTGAAATTCTAATGTTCACTCATTTCTTTTCATGTGATAGCTTCATATTTATTAAAAATTATGATCAAAATTCATTAAACAATAAATTACATGTAAATTTATTTGTTAAAAGTGAATGGTTATGTTTGATTTTAAAAAATTTATGCATTCAAACAATAGTATTCAATTTTGAATTAAAATTACACAAAATTTTGAAATATACGTTGATAATAATGCATATGTTCAATAGATGAAATTTCTATTTTTGTGTAAATGAAATTTAGTTTTCAATATATCAAGTGATGATAAATGATTAATATTGTTGTGGAACTCTAATGTTTATTCATTTTTATAGATATGATAATTAAGTTATATTATCCAAAAAAATCAAAAATCATTAAATTGAAATTACATGAAAACTTTATTTGTAAACATGAATTTTTTGTAGGATGCAATTTTTTCATTTAAATAATAATTAAAAAATAAAAGTATAAGTTTAAAATATTAGTTAAAATAATATGTTTGTTAATGGGGTTTTCTATTACCTTGATTTTGAAATCAATTTAAGAACATAAGGAAACTAAATAGGTTATAATGTTATTCTTCAACAAATTTTGTGGAATAGTTTGTTTATGTCCCTTATCAAACTATTCCGATATATTACAATAATTTTATTATTTTATTTCATAAAAAAAGGCTTTTTCTTTTTCCTAATTGAAAGAAATAACACAAAAACATGTCCCAAACCAAAAAGTTGTCTAATGTAAATACTGATGTTCTTATATACCTTTGTATTATTTTGTTTTAACAATAATTAGGTAGTATTCAATGAAATTAAAACAAAATCCCTTTTAAATTCAAATTTTGGCTACTTGTTTATTTAACCACCTATTTTACCTTGTATTATTAGTTTTGCTCAAAAGTACATGTTCATTTATCTACAATTTTTTTTTCTAATTAACAATGTTCAACACACATAATGATAGTATTTTTATAAATTTAATGAAACATAAAGTTGTTTTGAATTAACTTAATAATTAATCTAATGTTAACTATTGGTTAAATTATATCTTCAAATTATTTAATTCATTATATTTTATATTATATTAAATAATAATATGCATAGTTAGTACATACATTTAATGCATGATTATATAATTTCAAAATATATATTTCTTTTAGCACTATTTTATTTACTTCAATATTTTTATTATATTTGTATCTTTATTCAATATATATTATATTAATTTATAATAGTTACAACAAGTTACATAATAGTAGTTAAATAATAACCTAGCTTACATTTGCTACATTAATTTCATTTTTATAAATTCTATTAAAAATATTATTTATTAAAAATATATTTAATTAATACATAAATATATTATATCTAATGAAATATTTACAATTATAATTTTCTAAATTAAAAATGAATGATAAATTTTTATTAGAATGTTTTTAATCGATTATTAAATTATGGAACAAATTTTTTTTGTTGAGTATTTACTACAAGTAATTAACATAATTAACTAAATTTAGGTTAGGTAAACAATTAGTTAAAGTCTAGGTTTAATTAAGTTAAAATTAATTTGTAAATTAGTTGTAACTAATTGATTTGCAATTATGTTATTACAATTTGCAACTAAGGTAAAGTAATTAACCACCATACATTCAAGTTATTCAAGGACTTTAGATCTTAATACATCCTTTCTTTGTTTTTCAAGTTCATAATGATGTTTTAGAACTCAATTGAAGTAGCCATGGCCACTTAAATCACTCAAGGATGTAAGCTTGGTAAATAATACAAAAAATTTGATGAACAAAAATGAAGTTGAAATTAAAACAATTTTTTTCAAAACACCATAAAATATATTAAGATTTACCTAAATTTGATTTTGAAACCATTGTGTTTTTAATTGGGTTTATTATAAACATAATAAAATTTAAATATTTCTAAAATAATAAAAATAGGTAACAAGTATGTTTGAAATTGTCTCATGAATATGATGTTTAAACATTTTTTTTCATTAAAAATTTTAATGAAATAGACAAGTATGAGGTTATAAAATAGAAATTATTGTGTATTATTAAAAGGCATCACCAAAAAACCTTTTTAATTTCATTTTGATAAAATATACTTACTTGAATCAAATATTACACTATAAAAAATAAGTTTTCAAAGTTACTTACATTTAGGAAAATATAATCAAAACCTACTTTTAAATGTGAAAATTTAAAATTAATGCAAAATAATGAAAAAATATGTTGTTAGTAATCATTCAACTAAAAAGATTATATGTATAGTAATTTTGTGATGGGTTTTGGTTATACCTTTTGTTAGTTTGACAAATAGACTATCTCAAGTACATTTAACATGCTTTCATTCTCAAAATAGATTTAAGAAATGAAAAAGATATGGGCATTGAAAGTAGGGGAGGTAAATGTTTGGTCATAAGCTTAATTCACACATTCCAATTTAGTACATTCGTGCTCTTTGTGGTTCTTCTCCAATGGTTATTTGCAATTGAAGCCTAAGGATTAATGTAAAGTTTAACTTGGTGCACCCATAACTCTTTAAATCATTCAAATTGAATAAAAAATGAATAAAATATGGCATTCTGAAATAATGGGTCATTTTTGGAATAAACACATTATTTGATTTTGACATGTTCTATGCTTCTTTTTTGTTGCTCCTTTGCTTTCGGATCTTGAAGAGATAATGTAAAGTTTACCTTAACGTTCTCATATCTTTTTACATAATTGAAATCCAATAAAAAATGAAAATCTATAAGTTTTAAGTTGTAGACCTGTATGTGTTGTTAGGCTTGTTTTCCTATAGTGGAAATTAAAATATTTTCCCATATTATTTGGATTCCATTTCGATAATCCAAACTAAATAAAGCAAATGCATTAGGATGATGGAGAACCAAAATAAACATGAAAATGTAATAGCCATTTTGGATGAGCAAATAAAAAATGCCCAACCTTAAAGGTTAAATTAAATGAAATAGGACTTTATTTGTATCTTAGGTATAGGCTTAACCTAATGCCTATAATTAGTTTAGGTGCCTAGATTTAGTTTTGACCTAAACATAAACAAAGGGGCCTAGGTTTAAACCTAACCCATCCCTAGGTAATTAGGTGATTGCCTATGATTAGGCACCACATACATCTATAAACTTAGGTTATGCCAAGTGGCATTAACCTATTGGTCCACCCCAAACCCTATTAAATTACAACACATGTCATTCCACCATTGACCATTGTAGTTGCAACATAATTAGCCTTATGATTTAATCTTTACTATGGGCAATCAATGGTGTAATGCTTTGAGTGTGCCATGTGTCACCACATCATTGGTTAAATTTGAAGCAGTTGAGATGTAGTTGAAATTGTAACTGAATATATTATTAACATCATATGCAATGAACAAATGAAGTTCATCTACTAATCAAAGGAAGTTGACAACATCTCATGACTAAGTTGGTAAAATAATTTCCAACTAAAATGGTTAGTGATGGCTATTGATGTGGTGTTGACATCTGGCAAACATTTTCAATTGGAATGTCATTGTCGACATGTACTTGTTAACTTTTTTGGTTTGTAGTTGAAAAAAATATTTTTCAATTGCAAAAAATACTTTGCAACTATTTTTGTCACTTTCAATTATGTTTTATAATCAAGATGTAGTTAAAAAGATAGTTGCAAAAGGGGGGGGTTTTTTACTAGTAAACTAACCCCCCCTAAAGAAAATATACCTTGCTCAATTGTTTCCATGGCTTCCTCCAAAGCTTCATTTGTCCATTTGCCCTTCATGGATGTTGTATGAAATTGATTAACCTAGGCTACTTTTTGTATTGGGGTTTTTTCAAGTTCAAGGGGCACAATTCCAAGTTTTGGAAGCAATTTCCTTGTTGGTTGGCCCCATGGTGCCCCTCCTTTGTTTATGGGGCAGGATTTGTATCATTTTCCCCTCCTGGCCTTAGCCTCCAACGAGTTGGAGGTTCAAAGTTAGGCCAAGTAGTATGAGCACACCTCTTGACTTCTTGAATTCAACCCAAGAAGATAGGAAATGAGTTATGGTTGAAAAATTTGCAAGTGCATGCTCATGTTAAAATAAAAATAAAACAAGGTCAAGGTTCAAGATCAGGGTTAGGATTAAAGTTAGATGTAGAGGGGGGAAATCAAATAAAAAATAAGGAGTTGATAAAACAAGCAATACCAATACCAACCTTTAGACTAGATGTGAAGATGAAAATCATAGACCAAATTTATGTAGAAAGGTATAAGAAATATTAGTGTTTTTGTTGGTTTGAACATTATGCAAAACGAAATTATAGAGTCCATGAACCTTGACCTTGTTCTATCTTTACTTTGACATGTACAAAAGATGTTGCTTCTACATTCATATTGGAATTCCCTCGAGGGTGTTGCTCCTTTCCATGTTCTACATGTAGACATGTTAACAAAATTGCATTAGGAACTAAAAGTTCTAAAAAAAATGGTAGCCCATCCTTTATGTGCTTTGGTAGGGAAAACATATTTCCTAGAAATGTTATTTAAGAGTTTTGCCTAGTTCTATTAGAGTTGCAACCAACTTGTTGCATTATCCAAATTTTGAGGGGAAAACAAAAATGTTGAACTTGGAGAGAAGCTCATCTTTTGGCATGTTAACAGATGTTGTTGTTTTTCAATGTGTGCTCTATGTGCTTTTTAGGATTTAAGGTTGTGTTCTTTAATACTGAGTTGTAATTCTTTAAATGTGCAAGCCCCCACACCTAAACCAAACCCTTGTAAATGTTCCATACAACACCCATTACCAAACCCTAACAAATCTGCAAAGTGAAAAAAATGGGCTCAAAGTCAACAAATTGTGAGAAAAGATTAATAAATCTGTTCACAAAAACACCCATCTCCGAACGACCAAACCAGAATCACACACACATGGGTAATTTTTTTGGGTCAAGTAAGCATATGCACAACTATTGATTTTGATACCTTCTAACACACACCATAAACCCTAAAGGCACATAATTTTTTTTCTAAAATCATTCTGAAACTCATGATAAAGAAGAAGAAGAAGCTGATGATGATGATAATAGTGAAGCAGACTACAACCAGATTGCAAATTTTCTTCGAAAACACTACACCTAGTGAACAATAGAGCGCATGACCGAGCGTAGTGCGCGAGCCTATCTTCAGGGTTTCCTGAGCAGAAGCGCCTTCTCTTCTGCTACTGTAGAGATGAATGAAGAAGAAGGATACGGATGTGAGAATCTGTCGCTGTTCTCTGAACCGTGAAGCATTTAGTTTCGATGGATTCTCTATAGCAAAGGAAGGCGGCGCAAACGGCACAAGAGAATTCTACAACCCATCAGTCGCAACAGAAGGTCAGCAGCACCGCCGAATTGAAACAGAAAGGGTTCGATTGGATTGTGTTTCTGCTTCTCTCTTTGTTGATTCATGAAATTTAACACGATCTTCCTTCACATTCTTGTATGAGATTTTTCGTCGATTGCGAATGCGTTTGCGAGATTTACAAAGTGTTGTTGCGATTTGTTCAGGAGAGAGCTGACGGCGCCCAGACTTTCTCGAAACGAAGATACACGTCGGGTGGGTGCGTGCGTGGGTGGGTGTTCTTCGCAGCTTTCCGTGTTGTTGTGGTTTTTTTTCTGTTATACGGAGTGTAATCTTAGCAGGAGCTGAGCATTAAAACTCGAAGAATGAATGCAATTTCTTCTTCCATCAAGAAGTTTGCGGAGTTTAGTACAATAAAGAAGTCGCTCAGAGAGGCAGGGGTTTAGGGTTTAGGGTTTATCAGTTGCCCACAAGCGGGAGAAACCATCGACAGGACGGAGGTGGCGAAGGTCTTTCTGAGAATTCAAACTCAAGAATGAGTGCAGCTTCTTCTTCTTCCATCGAGAAGTTTGCTGAGTTTAGTACAAGAAAAAAGTCGCTCAGAGAGGCAGGGGTTTAGGGCTTAGCAGTCGTCTACAAGCGAGAGAAACCATCGACAGACCGGAAATGGTGAAGTAGTCGGAGAGAGAGAGAGAGAGGTGGGTTTTGCGAGGATGTGGTATTTGTGTTATTTCCTGCATCGATTGCTGGACTATAGGCTACCGGAAGTGGAGGCTTTGGCCAAGCTGTATGGCTTCAGCGAAGGAGAGAAGCCAGGACAGGGATTGCAGTGGAAGCAGGCTCCCGCACATCACCCGGACTCTCCCTTCTACTATGTCTTCCTCCCTAATGAAGAAGTTGCCCACAAGATTGCGTCTCGCAGTATGTCTTCTTCCCCCCCTTTCCTCTCTTCAAAAGCAGTGCATGGAAATGGTTCCCCTGATGTCTGCCTCATTTGGTTCTTATGTCTCTCTCTCTCTCTCTCTCACACACACACACACACACACACACACACACCTTTGATAGTAGTCATTTTTCTGCTGCAGGTCTATTGTTGAAGGGGATGTACGAGGTGTGGGGAGAAGGGAATTCAAAGGAAGAGCTCATAGAGGCTGTGTCAAGCTATCCGGAGGAAAGGAAGGCACCTTACTTAGCAAAAGATCATACTTTCAAGATTGTGGTTGACCGCTTCGGCAAGGTTCTCAGTTCCAGTGAGCAAAAGGCTTGTATCGAGAGTATTGACTATGTACCTTTCCAGGTTTACACTCTTCTTCACTTTTGCTTCTTCCTAATGTATTTTTTTTTTTAAATTGCTCTTGAGGGGGATGGAGATTTCTCAATTCTCATGAGTTATTTTGTTTCTCTTGCACCCTGCTCTTATGCTCCAGTTCTCTTCTGAGCTGAATTGTTGTATTTTTGTGACATCCCAGTTCATATATCACTAGGTTCTATGGGTTTCAAAAGATTAGAAGATGGTAACATATTCAGTGCCATACTGTAATTGCTATGTCTCTTGAGTGCCAGCTGGCCAATGTCATGCCTGAGTCTTCTCATTGGTTCTGGAAACATGACAGAAACTCTGGATGCAGATTTTGTATGATAGTTGGCCTCAATTTTAGGCAGATTATTCATGTACTTATCTACACTCACAATCAGGAGCTGATGAAGTCAGTGGGTAGTCATGGCAGCTCATGACTGCTATTGGTAATGAAGATGCTGGTCTGCCACTTTGTGAGTGACTCTGACAAGGTTATGTGTGCACTCGTTTGTTCTGGAGATTTCTCTGCAATCTCATAGATGTTCATAACTGTAATTGCAGGGGCAAGTTCAGCTCAAGAATCCACAACACAAATTCTGGTTGATAGAGATTGATGGGCAAGTAGTCAATAATGGCTTGCCCCCTTTGGAAGGAAAGCATATGTACTTTGCCCGAGAGATTGGAGCAGGTGATCGAAGCTTGGTGTCAAAGTATGAGCTCAGCCGTCGCAAATATCTTGGACCCACAGCTATGGATGCTGAGATTGCTCTCTTGATGGCGACACAGGCTTTAGTGCAGCGAGGCCAGCTTGTTTATGATCCATTTGTGGGCACTGGAAGTATTCTTATTGCGGCTGCTCATTTTGGTGCCTTGACTATGGTGGGTGTTGTGATTCTCTTGAAACTTTGTTTGGTGCGATCAGTTGGGATGTAATTTGGCTTCTTTGTTATCTAAGTCTTTAAGATTGGTGAATTTTTTAATGGTCTGTTTGTAGGGGGCGGATATTGATATCCGAGTTGTTCGGGATGGCCGTGGTCCTGACTGTAATGTTTGGAGCAACTTTAAGCAGGTTTCTCTCCCTTTACTTTCCCTCACAATTTCATTTCGCCAGTAACATTGGTGACAACTTGACAGATGACCTAGAGTTTTGTGTGCTGTATGTAGTACTTGTGCTAAGTTGTAAGGCTTCAACCTTTGATACTTGAAATGCACACTTTACTGGCTCCTAAATGAAACCTAACAGCCACATTGTATTTTTTTTGTCTGCAGTACAACTTGGCACCACCATTAGGGCTGTTCCGTGCTGACAACAACATGCCCCCTTGGCGCAACAATGTGTCTGAGGTGAAAATTTCACCCAACTCAGGAAAAAGGAGAATACATGTCATGAAAACTCTGTTGCAGAATGATGGAAAAATCTATGTAAATGTGCTCTTGACGAGGGCTAAATTCATAGTTCTGTCCATTCAGACATCCTCAACATCTATATAGACATGACCTTACAAACAAGTTGCATCTTATCTCTGAGATGAGTTTTCATTATCTCTTTTGCCAGCACATTTTTGCAATAAATGTTCAAGCAGCTGGAGAATTGAAACCAAAGCCTAAATGCTGGATGCTAGATGCTTAATTTCCTGATTTCATTCACTTTTTTACATTAGGATCCAAATCTTATGGTCAAGAATCCAAGGGGAAGTGAGTAGAGTATGTGGAAATTAGTTACTTTCCATGCTATTTTGTAATTTTGTTACTTGTTGGGTGTGCAGATTTTTGATGCAATAATTTGTGACCCACCATATGGTGTGCGAGCAGGTGGAAGAAAATCAGGTGGTCGCAAAATGCTAAATGGAAAACGGGATGCTTATATTATCCCAGAGGAAATGAGGAAAGATCATATTCCATCAACAGCACCTTACACACTTGAGGAATGTGTCCATGATCTCTTTGACATGGCAGCACGTCTACTGGTAATGGGGGGTAGGTTAGTCTACTTCTTCCCAGCAGCCAGAGATGAATGCTCAGAAACTCATTTCCCAAAGCATCCTTGCTTTACACTTGTGTCCAAATGCGAGCAAATCTTGAGCACACGATGGTCTCGGTGCTTACTCACCATGGAAAAGACACAGAGATATTCTACAGAGGAGGCAGACTGTGCACGAGACAGGCATCTTGAATTCAAAGAGAATCATCTACAGATTCTTCAAGCAAGTAAAGAGAAGGGCAATCTTCATAGTGTAGTATTTTCTCCATCTGGAGGTGCTGCAGGTCCAGATTTGCAAGAACAATATGGTGCAACTGGACAAACCAACCAAGAGTCAAGACCTAAATATAGAGGCAAATACGTGTGATAATTAAGCATTTTATCTATTTTTTCTGGTGTCACCCTTCTGTTTCTTCACTTTTTTTGGCAGCACATGAGTCTTAAGTCACATTGGATATGGAGTTTCTTTGCTTCAGATTAACTCCCTTGAGTAGGTAATGACTGACTGATTTATGGATCATTTCAAAGCTTCTCATCAAATTCAATAATCTATTTGATAAGGAAGCAACTTCTTTAGATCATATCCCTATTGCTCTATGTTTGTTTTGATCACTAGGTTTGGAGCAGTTGTTAGAGCTTCTCCACCCATACTCCTTATTTGGGCCTCCAACAATGTTGGTCACATCCAAGATGATCACTTAGAGCCAGCTCCAATCATTATTTCTCACATCTAAGATTAGTCACCCATATCCTAGGGATAATTTTCAAATGGACAAAATGAATAATTTTTTTAAAAAATAAGAATCGTTTTCATAAATTTGAAATTATTATATTTCACGATCTAGCTTATTATAGCTTGTCATAGAAGGGTTTCTCCTAAGGATTTTGTGATCTAACCAAAGTGGTGATCATCCAGAAGAAAGTATGGAAACATGCAATGAGCACTTGACATGTACAAGGTTGTTTCAGGAAGAACTTTGCTACAGCTGCTACCCATGATGACCATGAAAACAAACCACTTGATGAAGTCTTTGAGTTTGCATGATAATTGGGAAAGCACAAGCTGGTGGTGTTGATAGTGTTGTTGCTGGAATTTTCCACTTGACAAAACCAACTTCAAAAGTGCAGCACTGCTGCATTCATGATCACAACAAAAAAATGCACAATTAACAAGTGCATAAGAAGAAGAAAAGGCAACACTGGATTCATTCTTGAGAAGAACTTAGAATGTCTAGAAACAATGGATAGATTGTCTATTTGCAGAGAACAGGAGGATTAGGTTGTAGAACAAGACTTTGGATAAGGATTCAAAATGCAAGCAAGAAACTCATTTAGAAAGCAATAAACCCGAACTTGATGAGCAATATTAAGCGAGAATGCCAGAAATAAAAAGAAATTGATAATGAACATGAAGGTATTTGTTGCAATATGAGGATTCTCCTATGTTCAAATATTCCATAAAAGGTTGTGCCAATTGACCACCCATCATCAATTCTAACAAATCAAACAACACTGGAACATTTCAGTCAAACGCAAGAAACAATCCAGCAGCATGTAGTACAAATGAGAGGCTTCTTGAGAACCACCACAAATTAACCTTGGGTGTGTAGCAAATCAATCTCATGGCTGCAGACACACAATGGACTGCATTATGGTCCAACATTATATCCTCAGCTTAATTAAATTGATGCCCACTGCTTGCATCATATGGTACCAAAACCTGCAATTCCAAGAATCATGCCAGCATCATAGAAAAGCTCTTTCCATCGCAGTGTTTTCTGTTCAAACAATTGATGAATTGCTTGCTAACTCACGATTTAGGCAGGTAACTGGAGCCTCTCACTATTCCTCCAGCTGTAACATGACCAGTGAACAACTTAGCCTTGTCAGGGCATCTTCACCTGTACCGAAGGCAGTGACTCAATTCAAATGACCAGGGAGACTCCACACACTTGTCTCCCCATATGTACATGTTTTGACAAATGAAGACACAACAAAACTGACAACAAAACTGCATATAATCAAGGTTCTTTCTAGCATTCAAACTTTAATTACAAACAAGACTACACATCTGGAGGAATGCTTGCATAAACATATCTTCTTAGAGAGTATTAAAAGAAACTTGCAGACAGAGCTGGTTGAACAATCCCTGAAATCTAGCTTGCAAATCAACTGGTATCATAAGACCATTGCCAATAGACACAATATCTGAAATCAACAAGAAAAGTTGAATTTTTTAGGTTTAGGATCCTACACCTGAGTGCTCAACAACTTTAAACTTGAAACCAAAAAACAAGACAATCTAGACAAATCTAGAGTGTCTTGGATTTTTGTTTTCATGTTTGGTATCAGAGCTCACCACCTCACATAAAGGCACTTGGAGAAAGTTCATAGTGTATGTGGAGGGCACCTTATATCTATGAACTTCCCTACTAGAAATTGGGAGGGATATTATGCTTACTCCTCAAGGGTGGGAGGGAAATTATGCTTACTTTTAGGTGTAAGAACAGTCCCACTGTTGAGGAATAAGGCATAAGAACCCTCCCATTCATATGCCTCATGATCTACATAGGTTTGGTTCATGATAAATTTTGCCTCATAACATTTCCAAAATGCAAAGGCCACACTCAACTATCGCCTCATCCTAAGCCCTTATTTTCAGAATGCCCCCCACACTAGGGCTTTACCTTACACTTTATTGATGGTGTATCAAAGCTCTCCACCTCTAGAGCTTAGTTTCTTGGCATTATTAACCCTTCCCAAAGATGAATAAATTAACAACATATTCAGATAGCTATCAAAACAATAGTCTACTTACACATTCTACTTTTACTTGTCAGAAATGTACTTGTAATTTTACTTGCCAGATACTTGTAATGTGGTTAACTCATAACAAAAAAGTAGTTGCAAATATTAGATTTTTTTATTTCCCATGCACCATCATCATCCTCTTCCCTCCTGCACCTTTTGGAACAGTTTTTACTTATTGAATTTGAAATTGAAAAAGTACCCAAAACATAGAATTCAAGTAGTGTCACATTTTTGTGGGGGTTTTTTTTTTGGCACTTTCAGATATGAAAACATGTTTCATTGACATCATCAACTTTTATTTAAAACAATGTTCACAGGATCAATGCTGACTTGTGGAGAGAAATTTAGGCTCAATCTCAAAGCAAATATACATATTTTATCTTTACTTTCCAAAAGTCCCCATCTATTTTATTGGGGTATAATATATATTGCCTGACAAGTACCCCAGTTTTACATTTTAAAAAACAATCTAAGTTGGAAGTTGGACCTTAGGATAGTTAACAATGAATGTACCACCACCAAAAAAGGCTATTTTGTCTTAATTGATTGACTTTTGGTCCATACAAGTCAAGAACACCAATTTTTTGGTTTCAACACTCAATTTTGTGATATGCTTCATCTACGTAAGTACTTAATACCTATCACTTAAGGAACCTAAGTAACTTAGATAGGTTATTAATATAAGTAGGCTTATCGTGTAGACACAACAATGTAGTTGATATGTAATTGCAAACCATATATCTAGTTATACACGTAACGTGATAATGCAGTCACAATGTAATCACAACGATGTTTAAAGATGTATGATTAAAAATATATAATTATACGACTACATTAAGACATAATCGTAAAGTGTTTTATATATTCATGAAAAACATATTTTAACATTGTGGAAATTTTTTAAAAAGGAAATCTATCATTTTCAACTCATCTCACACTTTCAACATGCTACTTCAACAAACTTAACAATGAGTTCATGTTGTCATCATTGAGCTCCAATGACTTTAAAAAAAATTGTAATTGAAGAATGGGTTAGGAATTACTTTTTTTTTTTTGGTCTCCAATGCATTTCACCTATAAGACCACTCAAAAATGTTGAGTGGAATTGAAATAAAATTTTAAAATAATGGATCAAAATCTATCTACCATATGAGTTCTGAGGCCAAAAGAAAATGAAGAAAAATCATTATAAAAAAAAAAAAGTTTCATATGAAGTCCTTGGAGTTCCAAAATTTTCAAATTATTTTTTTGTAGCCTAAGCTAGGTAATTTACTTTTTACCAAATCAATTTCAATAAGCTATGAAAAAATATTCAAAAACTTTGAGAAATCACCATCTGCAACCTTCTTTCTATCTCTTTGTATAATGTGTTTTTAGTATTCCAACTATAGGTTCTAGTTAAATCATGAAAACCCCAAGACCATTTAAGAAACTGATAATCACTCAATAAAATTGGGTTGTATTGCAAAAAAGTTGTAATGTGCAAACAAGAACAACGTTTTTCTCTCCTCAAACCAATTTTTTTGCTCCGGGGTTAATCCTCCAATAATTATCACATTCGATTTAAACCATCAATAAATCCTACATCCGGCTTTAACTTTACAAATTTGCTTCATCATACCTCTCTACTTGTTTGAAAGTTCCAAATACCACTTACATTTGAGAATATGTACTGGTCCTTACAAATGTATTGGAAGCATTGCCATAGCATCACAGGTTTCCACATTAGGGTTGGGTTCACAGAACCACAGTCAATTGGTGGAGCCTATTAGTAGCAAAGGAGTTGCAAATAGCAAGTTTTGTGAAAGAAATCAATCCCTATGAATCCAATCAAGTCAGAAACCTCATTTCCCTCATCAGCATTCACACACCCCATCTAAAGAAAAGCTTCCCAAAATAAGAACATGACACTTGCTACTTTCAACATGCTACTTTCCAAGTGGATTTTTACAGCAAGAAGTTTTCAACAACAACACCATAATTGTATAGTCTTGGAATTTTTGCAGATATGAAGATCCTGATCCTTCTCTTGGTCTGTCTGTTTGTTTGTCTGCAGGCCTCTCTTAATGGAACCATTTGCTTACCGATTCTTGCAACACATCACCCCTGCATCGTCATTTAGGAGCAAATTGCAGACAAGAGGATCACAATTTGGTCATCAACTTTGGACATTCTTCTCATTCCCAAGTTGTGATTAACACTTGAGATCTTCATTGTTAAGAAAACCCTAATTACTGTAAAAACCTGAAAACTCCTCCCAAGTTTTCCTTTTCACCGTCATGCACCCTCAGAACAACCTGCCTGCATTCAGCTTACCTGACTCATGCACATAGGAACCTGAAACTGAAAAGCAAAACCCTTCTTCAATTTGCCAAAACACTGGTGGCTCTCTCTCATTGTTTGATTGCATTTATTCTTGAATACGACAAGTGTTGGACAATTTGTGGGTCTCTGTGAAAATAAGGAAGACTCAGCCATGATGCTTGCTTACACAAAGAAAATGGCAATTAATAAGACCTGGGAAGGAGAACACCAAGTACACAACACATACTACATAGAAAATAGAAGAAAACAAATCCAATCCATATGTTGGAAATCTCCTCTTTAATTAATCACAGTGTTACTGCATTGAGTTCTCCAAGTGAAAAATTCCTTCAAATTTGCACACTCATTCATGGAGCATCAAGACTTCTCTTGATGCTCAACCATATTCTAAGCAAATCTCCATTGTCTTACTGCATCAGGACTACAGCAAAATCTACAGCTGCAATACCCTATCAGTAGATTCAACAAACTGATTTGAAAAGCGGAGCTCATAACTTTGGTTTCCTTGTGGGACAAAGAAATCTAAGGTTTCTTTGTCCTACAAAGAAATGAATTGGGGGTGGTGGGAGAGAGATAACATTGGGGTCAACTTTGGAAGTTCCAGAGGGATTTGCATTTGGGTCTACTTGGCATGCTGTAGGATTGCAAGCAAAAGAGAAAAAGCAATTGCTAATGATTCCACAAAGTAACAATGTCTTGGGAGCAGCAAGTATAAGATCAAACTCTTTGCTTGACCAAAAAGGCAGCAGCAGTAGCACATCTACCACCACATGGAGAAGAGGGACAAGGTTGATCAGGAGGAGCTTGCTGCTATGTTTCTATGTACACACACAATCCATTTTACCCATCAGCAACTTTTGTAGTACACCCCACACACTCCCTAGAAGACACAGGATAGGAAGAAGGCAGCACTTGTGAGCTTTCTTGTGTTGTTCCTCTCTCTATGTCTGCTCATTGCCACCTGCTCACAATAGTCTTGGTGGTTTATTTACAGAAAGATTTTGACCTGAAAATTATCCAAAGCAAATAAAAAATAATGGACAATTTCTGTACAAGACACAGAACCTCAAGGTGGCTACTATATGATAAAACTTTATGACTTGGAAGGAAGTCCTTTTCAGCCCCTCTAGGTCAGAGCAAAAGTTCTTTTTGAATCCTTCACAATGGTGGGATCATACATCAAAGAAGGTAACCAAACATCAATCCTTTCACAATTCACATATCTTGTGGATGTCAATCTTGAGGTCTCTGTTGGAAAAGGTAATTAGATGCAATATGCTAATGATGCAATGCGTCAGTGTGGCTTTCTGATCCTTCAACCATACACACTCATCATTCCAAGTTTGGCAGGTTCAGAATTGGGAGAAAATATCAAAAAATTATACAATTATGAAAAATCATAGAACTCTTTGAACTTAAAACCACAAAACCAAAACACAGAAGTGGACTAGTTTGCAATCACTGTCACACTGGATAGCAATCTATATCAGGCCTATGGTGCACAAGTTCAGAATAAAGCTGTCGATGCATGGTGTCTTAGAATGGTATACAGTTGATCACTTTCACAGTGTGTGCTATAGGCTAGTCTCCACTTCAGAAATCTTTCAAAAACTATAGAGCAGTAAAAAGCAATGATGAGGATCATGTACACAGAATGCATACCAACCCCTACAATGCCCAATATCCTGCATTAGGAGTATTATCCGATAGTAAAGCATTCTGAGAATAACATGTTCAGAATAGAAAGAGACTTGGTTAAGAAATCACAACCAAGTGATTGTCTTTTCAAGAAGTCATTGCTCTCCAAGAATGTCAGTGAGAAACTGCCTCCACAGTGATGTTCCTGGAAATCACCACTGCAATCTCAATGACTATACAAAACAGCACCATGTCTTAAACTTTTTTGATAAGTAAAGCAATAAGCTGCATCACAAACATGGACATGTCTACTGTCCTTACAATTTAGAAATTTCCACTGGCAGTCTTCTGCAAATCAGTCTGGTTCACTTCTTATTATGTGTCTGCTCAATTAGGGATTTGGATTGACAGGGACAACATCACATTGAACCACACTTCTGTGTTTTCAGTCTTCACCAGAAAAACACCTCTATTTTCAAGTCCCTACACTCAAAATAAGATCATATACAGTTTTCTTTGATAATGTCCAGATTGGTCTTCTGTCCAAGGATGTTTATTTAAAATTATGCTCAACAAACCTCAAACAGGTATAATGACTTACAATTGGAGTGGTCATGCCTTCATGCCAGCATGCTGAGGAGCAGCAGCAGCAGCATTTGCTTGTGCCTGATTTTGCTGGTAATCAAGTGGTCTTCGGAACAGCATGATATGGGGTTCAGGTCTGTGGATGGCATAGTGAACCCAGCCTCGGGACTGCTGCACTCCTATTCCTCGCCATTCAACCTATGTCCTCCAACCAAATCCATTATCAAACTAATCATCTAGGACATGCTGAAGCCCTTTGGATAAGGTTGAATCACACACTTCGATTCTCATCTTTTGAGGCTTCACATGACATGATGCGATGTTACTCTTCAGAAAGAAAAACTCATCACTGAAAGGATGACACAGCACTAACAGCAGTAGCAAACCGTAGGTTGTTACAGGAGAAACTTGACTGTTAATAGAATTCACAGAAACTGCTTTCTAAGGATTCTTCCATTTAGAAACTAGAAACCCCTCCAAACCATGGGAACAGATTGAACATGTTTCAGGCTTACCTCAGAGAGTAGACGGTTCTTTGGGAGCAATTTCGCGATGTCAGGAGGCAGCACAACATGCCTACAACAAAAATGTCAAATTCAATCCCCACATTGACACCACACCCATATTAGGCTGAAACTTCAGATCGTTAGAAGACCTTCGAGCCCTCCGAACAACTAGTATTCACGTCTGCTTAGCCCTGTGAAAAACCGCGTCCTCTGCTGACACAACTACGAGGCGATATGTCAAAGGTTCTTGGGAAGACCAGCTATCGATTTTCATTTGGCGGTTGCTCAATTTTAGGCGTCCTTCCGAGAGATGGAGATCCGTTGTACGATCCTTTGCGACGGCCAGGCATATTTCCTTTCCAAGAAATTTAGTCGGAAAAGCATTTCCCTAACTGTGACCTTAAAGAGAGAGAGAGCCATGCGCACAACGAAACCAAGCCACTGGTTTCTTGCACATAGTTTAAGGCAGCTATCTTACAAGAAGGTGCAAGGTTCAGGTGAGACGACTAAAGAACCGACCAAAGACTCTTGAACATATCCGCAGGCCGTGTGCAGGCTGGGAAGATGCCAATCTCCGAGAGCGGATAATGTTACGACGTTACTTTACAACCTCTAAACGGAACACAGAGTCTTAACTTGTCAACGATACAGTCGTAGTCCGAAACCAAGCATCTTGTCCCTCTTTCCTCTTCTCTCACTCACTCAAAACAAAGGTCAAAGGCGGCCTCTAAAAGGGAAAGAAATCGAGAGCACACTGAGGTAGGTTTCCGAAAGAAAGAAAGACAGGAACAGAACAGAATCCAAACGCTTGCACATCTCTCTTATCCATGTTTCCTGCGTCTGAATGCGCTCTCTACTTGTCTCTCACTCACGCAAAACACAAGCAAAAGACGGCCTCTACAAGAGAAACAAACCGATAGCGCACTGAGGTAGGTTTCAGAAGAAAAGAGAAAAAAGAGAAACAAGAAATCAAAGAAAACGGCATTGCGCATCTCGCATATCCATCTTTCCTCCCTCTCTCAATGTGAAGGGCACAGAGACACAGGGACATACCTATACTCATGGACGTCATCGAAGTATTTTTCGGAGTATTGGATCTGCGGCATGTTTTCGAAGCTGCAATATAATGGATGCACACAGGCTCGTATATTGCGCGTGAAACGGAGACTCCTCGAGTCGTTGCTGTACCCGTTCTCCTTGAAGAAGAAGAAGAAGAAGAATCTAGCGTTGCAAATACGCGAGAGAGAAGAAAGAAGAGACACACTCAGACACAACAAAAACAACAATATCATCGACACGTGAACGCAAGAGCAGAAGAAAAGAAGAAGCGCAAGAGCAACTGGGTAGGAAAATAGGCAGCACGGTATGTATATAGACCTTCTTAAGATCTCGACCGGGTAGAAAAATAGGCAGCACAGTATGTATATATACCTTCTTGAGGTCTGTTGTTCTGCTACTAGGTTCACCAAGATATCTACCGGCCTACCTACGAAATCGTCTACTTACTTACCTACCTACCTGCGTTCCTACCGACCGACTTGCCTGGCTCTCTCTCTCTCTCTCTCTCTCTCTCGTGCTTTTGGGTTTTTTTTCAAATTTCAAATTTCGTGGGACCGTTGGTATGCGCCTCTTGCGTGCGGAAATGGCAGAGCGGATGGCAATTTCGGCGTTCTTAATAGCTCCGGGAATCGCCGGCCGTGCACGGGGCCCGCCATCCACAAAGCACAAAGCACGCTGACGAAGGCTGAAGCTCTCAGTAGTCTACAAACCGTTTTAATGCAAATCGCCGATGACGATTCCCGATTTTAGTGTCATCGCATTGGGACAACCCACACTGCCTCTTTGCAGCGAAAATGAACAACAGTAATTTCAGGGAGTTAAGAGTTTCGGGTTCCTAGTTGTTCGATCAAAAATCCCATTATAGCAGGCCTTCTCTTCATTGTATTTTCTTCTTCTTCTGGATCTTCTTTCTCTTGGTTTTCTTCTTCTTCTTCTTCATCTTCTTCTCCTTGGTTTTTTATTTTTCCCTCCTCACCCTTTTCTTTTTTGGTATGTTTTAGATGATGAAACCCTGCCAACCTTTATAAAAAGAAAGAACCCAAGAAAGGGAGAGATAAAGAAACAAGGGGCAAGGACCAAAGTCCAGGCAAGCAAACAGCCAAAAAGAGGCAGGCCACGAGGAGCTTTTAGACATTGTGGAGATTTTCATGTTTTAAGGTTGGTGGTGGACAAAGGTCTAGTAATGGAACCAAAGCTTCGATGGAGGGTGCCCGAATGTGGCATATAAACTACCCTCCATTTACACTGCTGCAAAGTGTGGAGGGTTTAATGTGAATTAAATGTTTAACACTAAACCATAATTTTGCAAGGTTGCATCATAAGTCCATTGAATAGAGTGTGTGTTGAAAGACTAATAGGTAGTTTATGTATAGGAATTGGAAATATTCATCCTTTTCAACTCGATGAACTTTTTTGCCATTTCTTGTATCTTACACTCTTGTTCCTTTGCTTACCATCATTGTTTATGTTTTCTCATCATGTGAACATTTCCTTTCTTCGTCACCAATCAAATGTATATTTTTATGCAAGTGTTGTAGCATAATATTGTTTATAATCTGTGTAGGGCCATGCCTCTAGGCAAGGACTATGTGTTTCATTCACTTGGGGCCCCAAACTTTAAACACTAGAAGTAGATTGGACCTTGTGGTGAAAAAAGTAGATGATCTTCAAGCACGTCTATAAAAAGTACTTAGTGATTTGGAACCATCTAAAAGGGTACAACTAAAAGCCTTTGAAGGAGGTTAACATAAGGTAAGGCCCCAAGGTAACCCCATTACCAAAAGAAGCCAAGTTTGGATCCACTTTTGGTAATGCCCTAGATCAAGGGCCTTATTGACATGTTTTTCTAGGTGAACCCTCAAGTGTGAGATGTGGTTTTCCAAGTGTAGAGTGGCGTAGATGTTTAAAGAGGCACGTGAATAGAACGGAGGCAATGGGGAAGGGCACCAAGGTGAATCTAGGTGTGAGACTTAGTACTAAAATAAACTCCTAAGGTTAGTTGGAAAATCTTCTAAAACATTTGGGGGAACGGAGAAAAGTTTTTAAGGCAAATGGCCTCAAATGGGTTGATACCCAATATAGTGGTTATGGTGGAGCTCAAAGCCAAGAAGAAGTAGAAGATATAAATAAATAAAAATAAAAATGTGTCCATGGAAAAATTGATCACCTCAACATAAACCATGGTTGGTGAATAGCTTCGTGACAAAAAGGCTCAAAGGATCAAAGAGATGGTGGAGGAAACCACAAAGGCTCTTCCCCGCAAGAATAAAACAAAAACAAAGGAGAAGGACAAGGCTAGCCCAAGCAAAGCTCAAGCCCATGAAAAGACATTTTCCCTTGTCACTCGAAAGAAGGGAGAAACCAAGGTGGACATAGGCTCGCTAGTGGAAACTCCCATGACTCCTTTAAAAAATAATGGGAAAGAAAAGGTTCATAAACCAAGGGACGGGTCACATGAGCACGTTGACTTCCATTTCTCAAATGGGGATGTGCATTCCTTGATTTTTCTTATGAATCAATTGAAAAAGAAAAGAAGGGGGCAAGCAGGCCTTGGAATGTCAAGAAGTGGACAAGTCTCTTAAGACATAAGAGAAAGCAAGTCCAAAAGAGGTGGTCAAAATGTCCAAGGAATTTTTTGCCCTCCTTGATGCCTTCCAACTGTTCATGGTGCAATGAGGGGAAATCGTGATACATAACAACAAATTGGCCAAGCTCTTGAGTTGAATCATGGAAAGATTAGGTGTCATCAACGATATGTGTTCCAAGATAAACGTAAGGTTGTTGGACTCCTTCACAAGGAAGGAGACCAAGACAAAATGGGTGTGGTTGTGGTTGCACAAAGTGGAGGTGTATATGGAGATGCAACACCTCGAAACTAACAAGAAATGGAAGCATTTCATTCAAACTCTATTGAAGGAACACACGTCACAGGTGTGGTAGATGTCTCTTAAATAGGAGACACTTGACCTTCTTGAAACCCTCACATGGGAGGAATTCAAATTGTGATTGAATGGGAGGTTCACATTGCACCACTTGGTGTTTCAAAATGGGATGGAGCTCTTGGAATTCACCCAAGGGGACAATAAGGGCTCTTTGGCCACCTATGTCCAGAACTTCAATTGAATGTTAAATGTGGTCCCCTTCAAGGATGAATATGTTTGGAAATTAATCTTCCTGCATGGGCTGAAACCTTAGGTGCAAAAAATAGTTTATCAACAGATTAATATTTTGGATATTTGTCAAGGGTTAATGAAGATGGCGGGATGCATGGAGGATGAAGGCCTTCCACACCCCAAGGGTGAAACTACAAGTGGAATTACCTTAAAAAATCAAGTTGACTTGAGAATTGGAAGCAAGGGCTACAATAAACACAAGTGGGGCCAAAGAAAGCTTAGGCCTCCAAGCATCAAGGAGAAGTCAGTGGGCAAGCACAACAAAAATTTGTCAATCCCCCCTATGAACATAGAAAAATACCTTCAAATGTCCCATGTGTTTCACACCTTTTTGCATTTCCCCCTTAAAGAATTAAATTACACAGTGAAATTCACCATTTGACTCAATTATCTCAAAATTACATGTTAAATTCTAAATGATTCCCCCTTAATTTCAAGGGGATTTATTAGTTTACTTGTGAAAGGGGATTTGTGAAAAAACTATGTGTTAATTTTTTTAAGATTCCAAAAGGTTAAAAACTCCATAATAGGAGAGTAAAGGACCATAAGACTACAAGAACACAAGAACACCTATCCAAGTTTAGTCCAAAATTTTGCGTAAAAAAAACTACACATGTTTTGTTTTTTTTGTTTTCTTCTCTTATAATGATTTTGTAATTTCCATTTTCAAAATCTCATCCTCTTTCTTGCCTTCCTCTCCTTCTCTCTATTTTCATCATCATCATTTTCATTGTCATCTTCTACTTTCTTTATAATCTTTGGTGTTCAAAAAACCTAGAATCGTATAAGCAAACATATTTGAATTTTTATTACTATTGTGACATTTTTGTTTCTAAGTAATGTTGTGGAAGCAAAAATGGATCTAGTTTTTCATTTTGATGTATGTGCGAACATGGAATAAATCAATCAAGTGCAAATGCGATTTATTTTTTTCTCTCTAAAATTTTTGTTGTGTGTTTTTTTTTTCTTTGGTTTTTTCAGTCTTTTTGTTTTTCAAGGATTGGGATTATTAGGGGTTTGAAGGAGGAGGAAGAAGGATGAGCCGATGGGTTTGATATTATTCTACCATGTGCAAAGTAGTGGATTATTGTTAGCGAATGTTGTGGTGGCAACATGGGAATTATTGTTGCAAGGGGGGAGGAATTGGGAGATTGATTTAAAATCTTCAAGTTCATGGTTACCTCTTTAAGAGGAGGAACAAAATAACTAGAAGGGGACAAATAAAGAAGGAAGGAAATGAGTTAAATTATGACATTGTTAGGTTTGAAACTCAAATTTTCTTTTTGTGTTTGCGTTTGAATAGTAACAATGTTGAAAAGCAACAAAAAATCTATGGATGGAATGAGTTGAAAAAGGAACTAGGGAAGCTGATGTGGAAGCTAGTGCTAGAGCAATTTGATGACATGCTAGTGAAAATACTCCTTGTAATCGTGTTTGTGTCTTTGGTCATGGCTTACATAAATTGCCACATGAGTGGTGAAATTTTTTTGGAACAAGTTTGTGAACATGTGTTGTAATGCATAATAAAAAGCAATTTGTAAATTTTTTTAAAAGGTTAATATTGTACAATGTTTCCAGGGTCGTGCAATTTGCTATGAATTTTTTATCTTGTTTTTATTGAAGTCTCTTAATTATAGGTTGACTAATTGTTGTGTTGTTTTTCATGGCTCTCTCATTCCTCTCTTCTACTTCACTATCTTTTTTGTGATTATATTGATTCAATTCGCACTTTCCATGAGGGAGTTGAAGGTTCAAAATTTTGATCACGATATGTTTATTTTTGGTTAGTGAAAAAAAATGGAGTAAGATTTTATAATTTTTTTCTTGTGGTTTATTTTGATGTTTTCACCTTCCTAATTTTTGGAATGAATATTCTTACATGCATTGAAAACATGAATGAAGGTTGTGAATGCCAAGGCCCAAGAGGTGTTTGTATTGTTGGGTTTAGGATTTAGGTTTCAAGTTTAGGTTAGTTTGTTTCAATGAAATTGTTGGACAAAAGTTAAATTACATAAATAAAATAGAATTTGTGACCATTGTTTCCAATTTCACCTTTTGTTAGTTTTTGGGAAAAGGTTAATTTAATAACACCAAGCTTAGATTATAAAATCAAAATAACACTTGATGAAAAATGAAAATTAACACCTATAAATAACATATGAAATAAGTTGTGATTAGAAAGGATTTTGGAAATTAATAAAGATTAGAAACACCTTGAAAAACCCATGAAAGTGGCATTGAAAATCCTTTGCAAAAACCATGAAAATGACATTACAAAACACCTTGAAAATACCATTAACATACAATGAAAACACCTTGGAGAAATTATTAAAAACACCCCTTACCAAAGTCAAAACCTTTTCAAAATTTTACTTAATAAACTTTTTGAAAAACCATCAAAAACACCATGTGGTCCCACTTTTTGTTTTATGAACCGAAATTCTCATTGTGCAAGGAACTGTGATAAAGTCCTTTTGAAACAAGGTGGGTTTTAAAAAAAACTTACACACGTTGTTTTGGAAAAATCTTTGTTGTGAAGGAGTTACCAGCGAAGAAGGCAAAATGAAATTTGTCCAAGGTCAAGTGTTTCAATGTGACAATAATGGACACCTGGTGAAAGGTCGCCCCAAGCCACCTCATGTAAGTGATTGCATTTCCCATAGTAAGTTGATTATCCAAGGGGGTTTCATGGCTGAAATAAGGGCTTACGAAAGCAAAGCCTCCAATTATTAAAGTTGAATTATAAAATAAATAATGAAATTGTGGGTTGTTTCTTGGATGTAAGAGTGACCAATTCATTCATGACTCCATACATGGCAAAACGATTAGGAATCAAGACCAAATTAGTGGCAAGCTCCATCATGATGCAAATGGCACAAGGCATAAATAGACCCTCGTTTAACATAACATTAAATGTTGAATTATTTTCCAGAGGAGTTCAATTTTTTGAAAACTTCACCTTGTGTGACTTAAATAATTTTGATGAGATTATAGGAAAAACATTTTTGGATGCCTATATATTGACATCTTCCATAATGGAAGCAAGTTGAGAATTCATGTCAAAGTTGGCTTTAAGTTAATTAATTCAAACGTAAATTATAATTCTACGTTAGTAAAAGTGGGAGTTAATTTAGTTGTTGTAACTAGTGAGTTAAAGTCACTTAAGTTTCTAGTTTTGATGTCTTTCAAAGTCTCCCATGGGGAACCTAAGCCACAAGAGGCAAGGAAATCCTTTGCTTGTATTTTGGATTCATTCAATAAATTTTCAAATGTTTTAATATATATACTCCTCGATGCCCTTCCATTGTGTAAAAAGGTTGACCATAAAATAAAAATGATGTTAAAAACGATTATGTCGTTTAAGGCACCTTATAGGTTAAATTAAAGGGAGTTGGATGATAATTAAACGACCTCCTTAGTTGGGGGTATATTTGGCAAAACAAATTGCCTTAGGGGGCATTAGAATTTTATTTATTGATAAAAAGGATGGCGAATTGAAGATGTGTATTGACTATTATGCCTTGAATAAAATAAAAGTAAAATATAACTATCCTTTACCTCGCATTGATGATCTTTTGGATTGATTCAATGGGGTAAAATACTTTAGTCGAATTGACCTCAAATCAAGGTACTATCAAATTTGCATAATGAATGAAAATGTGGAAAAGACAATAATGAGGACCATGTATGGCTCGTATGAATTCATGGCGATGCCATTTGGGTTGTGTAACACCTCATCGACATTCACAACCCTCATGAACTCCATCTCCCATGAGAAATTAAACAAGTTCATGATCATCTACATTGACAATATCTTGGCGTATTCCAAGACAATAGAAAAACATGCATAACATTTATAATATGTTTTGGATAAGCTTCATGAAGTCAAATTATTTGCCAACATGGCAAAAAATGGGTTTGCCCAAGAAAATATGGACTTCCTTGGGCACATTTTGTTAAGGGAAGGGGTATTGCCGAAGCTTAACCCTAAGAAGTTGCAAGCCATACGAGAATGGAAAAGGTTAGTCACAGTCAAAGGAATATGATCTTTCCTAGGCTTAGTTAACTTCCATTGGAAGATCATAAATGGTTTTTCGCAAATGGCAAAACCATTTTCAAATCTCTTTAAAAAATGTTGTCTTTTGAATGAAAGGAGGAACAACATAGGGCATTTAAAGACTTGAAATAAAAACTTTCGTTTGCCCATGCATTGCAGTTTTTAAACTTTGCAAAATTGTTTAAAGTTCCCATTTCTGTAAATGATTTTGCTATTAATGGGGTGTTCATGCAAGATCAACACCCAATTGAATTTGAAAGCAAAACAATTATGTGGACATAATTGCGATGACCAACTCATGAGAAAGAGTTGTATGTGATCGTGTTACTTTAAAAAATGGCAATATTACTTGAGGACGCACAAGACCAAGGTCTTTACGGATAAACATTTCCTTGAAATACTTTGAAACCCAACCAAGGGCCTTAACAAAATAGTTGAGACAACACAATACATTGGCGTTGTTAGATGTGGAGTTAATCCACAAACTAGGACATGACAATGTAATCCCTGATGCACTAAGCAAGAAGGAGGAATTTGAATAAACCCTCAACCAAGATTCAAGCATTAAAGGCCATCTTCCGAAGGGAAAGTAACCTGGAAAAGAAGATAGGGGAAGCTTATGTGCAAAGCTCGCTAATTCAACACCATTTTAAAGAATTATGTAAATGAAGAAATGTGAGAGGCATCACCTTAAAGGAAGGATTATTCATATGGAAGCAATCCCAAATCTATGTGCTAGGAGAAAATTGTGCACGAAAATCATGCAAGAAGAACATGACATGCCTATGTCAGGGCGCTATGGGGAACAAACCACAAGAGTGGTCGTAGGAAAAAGGTTCTATTAGTTGAAATGAAATAGGATGTAAGGCATTTCGTGTGAACCTATGTCAAGTGCTAAAGCATTAAGTCCATATACAAAAAGAAGTATGGATTATATGTGCCTCTACCAATTCCAAGTGAACCATGGAAGAGTGTCTCCATGGATTTCATGACCCAATTACCCAAATGGAATGGCATGGACGTCATTTTTATAGTAATGAATTGATTTTTCAAGTTGGTGAAAATGGCTCCAACTGAAAATGATCACAACCATTTTCAACTTAGCAAAGTTGTTATTTGATATGTGGATCGGGCATCACAAGATGCCACAATTTATCATAAGTGATAAGGACACCAAATTTTTGATGGGTTTCCGGGATCATTTGTTTCGAAAGGTGGGGATGAAATTGTTGTTCAACATTACTTCCCATCAACAAACTAATGGCCAAATAGAAAGGGTCAATGGGGTGTTAAATTGATACCTTAAAAATTATGTGAACATTGATAAAAAAGATTGGGGCGAACATTTAAGCATGGTGGAATTTTGTTATAACTCCACAACGCACTTGGTGATTAAGATGTCCCCATTCAAATTAACATTGGGAAAACAAAACCGGGAAGCTAATGGACTTAACCATTCCCAAGATCATTCCAAGGAAATTGTGGAGATGGTCAAGGGGCATGAAGATAAAGATGTCTAGGCCAAAAAAACTTTTAGAACAAGTTTAAAATCAATATGATAAGCATGCCAATAAAACACAAGCATGTGGAGTTTAAAGTTGGGTAACACTTGTGGCCGAACATTTAGGATTTTAAGATGGACTAGCCTCACATTTCATTGTTAAGTATGCAAGGTTTTATAACATTTTGCATAAGTTGCATCACAACATGTACTCCTTAAAGTTGCTAACTAATTTTGTGGCACATTTGACCTTTCAAATTTCAAAACTTAAATTGTTTTTGTGTGACAAACATAAACTAGACCAAAAGCAAGGAGCATGACTAGACATCAAAGCCATCAAACATTGGCTTGTTGTTGCAATTGAAGGCACACTCCACAAAAGGCAAACATGCCTCAAAGGCAAGGAATATCTAGTGAAATACAAGGGTTGTTATCATAAGGAAGAATGTGGAAAAAACATGTTCACCTTGACCACTTGTTAAAAATGGTGAGCAAGCTTGAATAGGAAAAGGGCCATGAACTTGGAGTGAAAAGATTTTGAAAGAAAAAAAGGGACCCACCAATAAATAGCTGAAATGTTGATGAGGACATCAACCTCTTAAAGTGGGGGGAATGTTCACAAAATAACTAAATTTATTACTTTCACTAGGCAAAGGTTAAAGGTTTTCACGAATGTGGTCGACTACATAAAGGTTAAGGTTCACGGTGGAGGAAACAATTGAAAAAAGCAAGAGAGTGGCAACCAACAAACACGAACTTAAGGTTGAATTCAAATAAAAAAACTCCAAGGTTCAATTAGGCGAGATCGAAGTGGTGGTGCATGCAAATAAAATGGCATGTCCTAAGTTGAAAAATAAAACTTCCAACATATGAATTCACAAATCATGCCCTTCTTGGTTTAAGGGGATTTGGATTATAACACATAATCTAACATCATATATTAGCACATTCATAACCCTTATCCGATGTTAGTAAAAGAAAAACACTTATTTTCAACTAAATTCTGCAACTAAATTTTAGTTGCATACGACATTTGTGACTAAAATCCCCTTAGTTGCATTAGACAAATCACATGTGATATTGGTTGCAAAAGACAAAAGGTATTGGATAAAAAAAAAACAACAAATACAAAGTCATCTTTTGACTCCATTAGATACGTTTTATGACATGTGACTAATATGTGACTATTTTGGTCACAATTGAAGGCAAATAATGTGTTGTCACATGTCCCAATATTTATTATTTATATTATTTACATTATGATTATTATTATTTTGAAATGATTTGGGATGTTCAATTCAAATGTTTTGATGATTTTATATGATCACATGTGGCTCCATGTAAATATGCCACATGGCATTTTTAAATGAATTTTAAAAAAATACTAATATGAAGCTTGTAGGTACTTAAATAAGTACATAAATAGGGGCCCACAAACCTAAGCTACATACCTACCTACCTACTTAGGTATAAAGGTAGATAGGTAGGTCCTACCTTTGGAAACTAAATATTTCTTCATATAAGTAAATACTTAAGTAAGTAGGTACATAGGTCATCCTAAGTAGGTAGGTCAAATTAGATACCTATTCAACTAAGTAGATAAGTAGGTTGAGGAGGTAGGTATTTTAAAATTGTGCATATACATATTTTTTGTTTTGGGTTAAACCTTTTGATTGGTTCATCCCATGTGCACAAATTTTTTAATGTGTAATTTTGATGACCACACCCCTTATTTATATAGTGGTCAAAATATGAATGGAAAACAAATGATATGGGATAAGTTTTGAAATTACAACTTATTCACAAACTTACAACTCTAAAAGTTTCCTCATGCCTTTTCTTTTTAGTTTTAATTTTTTTTCAAAAACATAATTCGTTAATTAGATAATCATTTAATTAATAATTATTCAATCTAATATATATTTAAAATATAAACTATACATTACAAATATTAAATATTCATTATCAATCATTTAAATATTTAATTACTCTTTAATATTTAACTAATTACCTATTTAGTTATTCACAAGTTGATAATACCTAATTAATAGATAGATAAATTTTAAAAATACTTAAAAAATCTGGTTGAATTATAGATAATATAACTAATGTAAAAAAAATAAATTACTCCAATAAAAATATTATAAATATTTATTTTCAGATTATAAATAATGAATTAACAATTGTTATTAGAAAATAAATTCCTACATGAATTATTTATTTAGAAATTAATAATAAAACATCACAGTAATTACCCACTATAATTACATTTATTACTATAAAAACATTTATCAGTCAAATAAAAGTTTTTGTTTTATTCGTAATTATTAACTATAAATCCAATTATCTCTTGAACATACATTATTTTTCTAATTAGTATAAACTTATTATACAACTATTTATCATAGATAAGTAATAGAAAAAAAGTTATTTAAATTTTTTTATTGTATAACAATTCTTGCAATTCCAATCATTACAATAATTATTTGAACTACATATATTTTTTCCAAAATTTTAATTCAGATTTAAAGTTATAAATTATAGATTGTGAATAAATATGTTAAATTAGAAAATAATTAGGCAAAAATTATAATTAATTATTATTTCAAGGAATAACAATGATTTTAAAGTAACATAACATTAATTACAGTAATTGATTTCTTTTACTATAATAATATAAATTAGATGATATAAATTTATATGTTATAAAAATAATTATTTAGTGTAAATTATACTTAATAAATATTATCATTAAAAAATATTTTTAAAAATATTTATTATCAAGAAGTATTTGAAAAACAATATTTTAATTTATTATATAACAATATATGTAATTATGGTCATTAAATTATTATTTTTTAAATTGCAATTATTCTAGATATTTATATAAGAATTAAAATTATAAATTATAAATTATAAATTGTGAATATTTAATTTCAATTATAAAGTAATTATGCAAATCTTGTGATTTTAACTTTAAAATAATTTAAGTAATTACAATGATTTCACAATTTTTTGTGTTAATATAAAATACTTATTACTACTACAAAATTTAATGTTTTTATATTAAAAAATTAATGTAGATATATAAATAATAAGTAATGCAAAAAATTATTTAGTATATATTTTAATTAAAAGTAAAGTAATTACATCAACTTCAATGATTATTTTAAGATGATTATTTTAAAAATTCATAAAATTCTTAATTATAGGACATAACTTTCAACTATTGATATGAAATTTAATTTCTACTATTAAAATATAAGTATTGTAAATATGGAAAATAGTTATTTTTTATGATTGTGAATTGTTTTGATTAATGTGATAATTTATGTAGTAATAAAATTTATTTATCATCAATAAAAGTAATAAATGGGAAGTAAATTATTTTATAATTTGCACTATAATTAAATTTTTTTGATTATATATTGTAAATACATAATTAGATATTCTAGTATACTAGATATAATTCCTACAATTCTTCAAGTTAAATTAATCCATTTAATTTTGGGGTTAATTCTTTAATTTTAAAAATAATTAGAAGCTGAATTTTAAATTATGTGCCTATTATAATTAATGTAGAAGAAAAGAAAATATTAGTATTTTATAATAATTATAAACTAATTATAATAATTTTATTTTTATTCAAAACTTTATAAATAATTAATATAATAATTTATGTTTGTATATATATTATTTATTTGAAGTTATAAGTAACTTAATGTCATGAGATAAATATAATTATATATCAATGATTTTAATTACAATAAATTTATTGTGAATATTTTGGATACGAATTTGAAATATAAATTAGAAGGTATGAATATCAAGTTCAAATAAATTAAATAATTATTGTAATTAGTGTAAAACTATTATAATTATAAGGAATTTGCAATAATTGAACATTATTTACTCTTTTTTATTGCGCTAATTTTTTTATGATTGAAAATTTAACAATAGTTTGTGTACATAATATAACCTATATATAACTTGAATACAATCAATATTTATAACCCATATTATACAAACATACGTCGTAATATATTATCATATATTAATGGGTAGATTACATTAATATACCATTGCAAACCCATACACCTTAAAATACACATAATACATTTCGAATACGAAAATGGTTGCTATTCATTTGGACACATTTGCAACTAGTGGTACGGAAAGGGGTTTTTTTGAGTGAAAAACATGTTAAAACAGTCCAAATGAAAGGATGAAAAAAACATTAGTTGCAAGTTAGTTGGAATATAATTGCAAGCATGACCAAGTGCAAAAAATAGTTCTAATAACCAACATGAGTTGTAAGCGACAAATAATCGCAAATAGTTGCAAATAGATTGGTTTTTCTAGTGTGTGGTGACTAATGGTTCTAAATTAGACTTGAAATGGATTCCAAAGAATAAGGAAGAGATGGTTGAAAATGGAGAATTAAAGAAGACACCAAAAATGAGTGCACTAGGTGAAAACAAAAGACACTCAATAATACCTCCTACATTGAGAACACAATGCGAATGGGTTCCTTTGATTGGGAAATAGTTAATCCCATCATTAGGTCAAAAGAAATAAGTTGGTGGAAATGCCAAAGGCACTCACCTTAGAGTATTGTCAATGAAAATGTTGACATTTATAAAGAAAGGGAGAGTGATATGCACTTCTAGGCAGACCTTCAATTGTGAGGATTTGCTTAATCGGGGCCCAAATCCAGACCATTGTGCAACAACCCCATGACAACTTGAATTACGAGTCTAAATGTTGCGATGAGTTTGATTTTTAATATGATAGATTCACAAGCCTCATAGGTGCCAACCAATGAAGGTTCAAGGAAGGGGGCCCGAGGTGATGCCTCCACACACTAAATCCTTGAACTAAACAAATATGCAAGTAGGTAGGAAGACAAGAGATGATAATCTTGGGTGACAAGGCTTTGGACCACTTGGGAAGTCCATTAAGGGTTTTAGTTCTACCCATCTATAAGTCAAGGTTAGCTCTAGGTTACGAAACAAACTTGAATGTCATAACTTCACCAAGTGCATGGTTTTCATATGTAGGTAGTGTAGATGTTTAAGGAGGCATGTGAACAAATGGAAGCAATGGGGAGCGATGCCAAGTCAAATTCAAGTGTGAGACTTATCTTACATATACATGTTAAAATTTGCATAAAAACTAGAGAAACCTCCCCAAAAACAAAAGATACCTTGATAAACAGAATGTTGGCTAATTTTTCAAAAGTCCAATTTTAGTGTAAAACATGCCATCCACATTTTTTTGGACAAGTTTTTACATTAAAGGAGCCAAATGATTATATACTTAATTTAAGTCAAAGATCTGTTTGAATGATGAAACATTAGAATTATTAATAAAGTTTCACGAATAAGGGCTGAGAATGGTTCGTTTCGGCATAACAAGACATCAAATGTTTAACTAAGAGTGAAAATTTTCCAAAGCAAAATAACAAGGACCCAAACTAGTTTTTCCACTTTAAACCATTTAAAATGAATAAGAAATTAAAAAATTATGAGGTTTGAAAGTTAGAGGGGGTCTAAAGAGAAGAAAAAAAAACACACACACATTTTGTAAGTTGGAAAGCTTATTTTTCTTCCTCTTATTTTTTCATTGCTCATTTTCCTTTGCACTTCAAAGATGATTTCTAGAGTTTGAGGTATCGCTCCCATAACATTTTAAAGCACATATGATGAAAATATAAATAAGTATTCGGTCATAGGCAGATGATTGGTGATGAGCTTGTCTACCCTACATATATTTTCAATACTCCTACATGTACAACTACTATAATTATCTTGAACCTTGTGCATTAAATGCTGAGTTTCAACATTTCATACTGAGATTGAATAAATTTTCATTACTTTGCAGATATCACTGAAAGAGGGGATAGGTAGGGAGTGAAAGCAGGCCCAAAGACAGGGTGACTTTGTGGATAACTCTACTGCCAAACTTAATTTTTGAGAAAACACCCATCTGGAAGGGGAAAGGAAGGAATGAGAAGAGAGGACCAACACCCAACCAGGAGACAGCAGCCAAAAGTGCAAACGCACAAACAGAAGTTGCAAAAAAAGTAAGATAACTGGTTAAAATGTAATCTGAAAATTAATTTTAAACTAAACATGAATAATCAAAATGTCACGGCATGTTCCATGCCTTTATTATATAGTGAATAATAGGGAGTCCTTTTCTAAAGCATTGCAACTATTATATGATGAAGGCTCCAAAAGGTTGTTGTAAAAACACATTTGGAATGAAATAATGGAATGGGACTGATCTAAAACATATAATCTACAAAACCATAGGATTTGGTTTTTCAAAGTCCATTTGTCTTATAATCTTCCATGGGTGCATCATCCATTATGGGCTTACATCTTGAATTCTGATAATAATAAGACTAATGAACTGGATTGACCCGTTAGCACATAACAAGTTACTTATCAAAAGTCAGAAGCCATTAATAAGGTTGTGACTGCATAAGTTGAACAGATTGCCAGCAAAAGTAGGACTATCTCTATATATATATCAATGCCACCTGCCATATCAAATAAGAATTTAAAAAAATTGATTATTTCAGAACTTAAACATTGAAGAAGCTTTGGGGGCCAGATCTTAAATTAAGTTGATTTGTCTGAGTTTTTTCCATACAAACAAGGAATAAAAATCATCCTAATACCATAGTATGAACATATAAACTTTCTCACTAGAAAATGATCTACCATTATTTGCAAGCAAGTATGAAAGGTACCACAATTAAGTCAGGGTCCAAGACATCACTGTCCCTTGGGGAATATGATATCAGAGCGATCTCCATTCCAAAGAAGCCAAGTCATAGCTGCAAGTCCCAGAAACTTCAACAAGATCCATACCCATCTCACATTGTAAAAATATTGAGCAGAAAGCCGCCATCACAAAACTTGGAGAATGTGGACAACAGAATCTATTCATGTTTGCAGTACATACACCACCAAACGATCTCCACTTCCTTTCATCTATACAATCTATCTCTAAAATGGCCAATGGCAAATTACAAAGTTGCAGAAGTGCAATTGCTCATATGGGATCTGTCACCAATTGATGTCCAATTCCAATTACATGGTTTAACATGAACACAAGGCTGCAAATCTAATTGGTACAAATCAAATAACATTGCCAAAAAGCTAACTGAGTCCTCCTGCCCAAGGTACAAAGTCCAAAAGTAAGGTACAGAAGCATATGAGAGAAGAATATGGCATCCCCACAGCATCCTGACTGCATCCACAACCGCAGAATCAGATCTAACTACATTTGCCACTTCCATTTGTGGCAAAGTCAACTACCTAGCACTCTTGTGGAGTTTGAACCCAAATATCCTTGGTACATAGCTCTGAGTTGGCTTCGCCGGTTTCACTTGAGGATAAGTCATCAAAAACAGATGAGGAAATGTTGTTCCAAAGTATGCGCCATCAATATCTAAACCTCTGTCAAGAAATCGCCAGAAAAAGGTCTATGCAGCAGTTTATTTTACCAAAAAAACAGACACCCATAATCACAGGCCAAATTTCAGTTGGTGCATCTGAGGACACCATCAAAAGCCCAAAACTCAGTTCCAGGCACTGCTTTGATGCTATAGGGCATTGCACCTGGCTGTTTAAGGCCTCTCATCCTATAGGCTCTAGTCAATTAACTGCTGTGACCTTCTTAAACCCTTGTGGCAAACACTAGCCATGGTAGAATCTCATGCTATATGGAGATACAAAAATGAAGGCATTCTTCTTACAAATGATTGCAATGATTGAAGTGGCTCAATTCTAGGAATGCCAAGCTGAGGAAGTGGCAGCTACAAACTTGACATCATCATAATGTAATTAAAAAGTTTCTGCATTAGTTGATTCGTTCCACAATGCATCCCACTTCATTAACACATGCCATGACAAAACAGCAAATATTGTGTGTGAAAGAGGATACTGCCTTGGCATTTGGACCGAGGGTAATATATGTCTTCACATTTGGGACAATAGATTTTCACAGTACTTGTCCTTGAGATATCAGACTGCCCCATGGGCAGACATGGCTGGCCAGAGCAATACATTCTGGGGCACCTCCCAAAGTCCACATTCTTGCACTTCTCTAACTGCAAATCATCATGGCATTAAGTAAGATAATGGTGCCACACGTGCACATACCTGAACTAACTGGTGCTACCTTCAAGTTGGAACTCATGTATGGACATGACACAATAGCACTTATCCCTCTGAGCTCTTCAAAAGGTCCTCATCCCATTAAACACAGAGCAGGAAAAGAGAACATACCATGGCATTCATCCCTTTGCTAGTTAGGATGTACCGGACATGTATGAGTCCATACAGCATCTCAGCAGCAGACTCTACCATTTCGTTTTGCTCCTCTGTAAACAAATCATCTGCAATTACAGGCATTACATGCATCAGATTTAATGAGGATGGGACAATGATCAGATCTCCAACAGTTCTCACAACCACTGCAGGTAAAACTCAAACCCCTATTGTTTCTCCATGCTTCCACATAAAGACAACTCACAAACATATGACAACATTCTAAACACTGCACATTTCCTTCTGCTTGTTTATGTCTAGACCATAAACCCTACATCATGTCTGCTGTCTATATCTCTCAAGGAAGAATTTTTCAGTGTTCATGGTCAATACCAAGAAATTGCCATGCAACATCTGCATTACAGATCATTTCTAGCCACAGAATGGAACGTGAGATACAATGACCTGCTCTTACCATCAGGAGACTCCACATCCAGAATGAGATCAAGCGCATAATCATAGTAGGGAACCTGGGCGCTGAGGCCACTGAGATTGAACTCATCATGAATGTACTCATCATCCACCTCACAGAAGAACTCATTGCCTCTCAGGCCACAGAACCAGGAAATCCACGAAGCATCCTCTCCATCAGATCCACTCACATCTGACTCCTCACTGTCTGTGTCAGAGTCCTCTGCAGAACAACAGTAAAACAATGAAAAAAGTGGTTTGCTACAGTTCAGGTTGCAGACATAGTTAGACAATGAAGTTGAACACATGGGCATCAGCAAATATTGCTAAGAGAGTTCACATAATTCCCTAGTAAATTGTTTGAAGCACAAAGAGTTGCCATCCATACAGACTCATACATGGATGATGCACACTGTTGGCAGAGGGGCATCATATCACACAACCAAATATTGAATATGCAGACACAGCTGACGAGATGAACTTCAATCCCTGACCTCACTGTTCAAAACCCTAATATTCCACAGCTTTTACAAAGACATTGTTGTACTACAGTCCTCGTGTAAATTCATCAGGACCTGCAATGGTACAAATTATTTCCAGCTTTTTTTATCACAACAAAATGCTACTATTCAACTCTTTGCATTTTTTGAAAGGAAAGTTAGAGGCAGGTGTGTTGGATTGTGATGCTCCTCCAGATATGCCCAGATTATCAAGTGTTTGTGCGTGACCACGAGGGAAACCAAAGACTAGGAATCCTTGATTGGAAGCCCTCCAGAATGAACCATGGGTTGCACCTTGAAACAACAGATCTGTACAGTACAAGAAAAGCCTGTCTCTGCTTCAGGTGTGCAAAACCTACTAGCACAGTCAGTTTTGTTGAATCAGCTGCCACTGGTTGGTGCAGCTGCAACTATCCCTGATCTCCAAGATACCTGATCCACAACCAATGATCCATTTCGTGGCTATAAACACGTGCCCTCACTTCCGAAAGCCAAGGATACAATATCGCAAAAAAGCCAAAATCTGCTTCAAGTTGGCAAACCCTACTGACCAGCAGCACCAACTGTCCGCACTAAGAATTTTCTATTTTTTTTCTTTCCATCAGAGCAGGTGTGCGGGATTGAGGGGAAAGGAGAGACGGCAAAGTGCGCACGATGATGCAAACAAAAGCTGGCCCAAACGTTTTCCAATGATCCCATGGTTCAAACCCTAATCTCCTTAAAAGAGAACAACCAAGCCCAATTTTTTTTTAAAAAACTCATCACCATCACCATCGAAACTTCTCAAAGACCCACCCTCAGCCCCACCCCCACCCCACGGGCAAACAAGCACGTACCATCGTCGGGGTATGTGGAGTTGTTGTCCATGGTGCCACGGAAGTGAAGAGCGGCAGAGGCAGGCGCAGCAGCAGCAGCTGCTGCAGAAGAAGAAGGCACAACAGACGGTCGCTCCTTGTTTCGTCCGTTCCCGTTCTGGAAGACCGCAAAACCATCATCGCCACTACTCCTTCGCTCCTTGCTACTATTGTTGAACATGTCCGCCTGCGCCAACGAAGTGGGCCAAGGATCAGACTCGCACACCTTGCACCTCAAGATTCAAACCCTCGTCTCTCTCGCACGCACTACCACCCCCCCCCCCCCCCCCTCTCTCTCTCTCTCTCTCTCTCTCTTCTTCCTTCGTTCATTTTCTTTCTCTTTTTGTGCGTATGGGGGTTTCTTTTAGGGACTTTTTTCTCGCAATCTGCACCTTTTTACCCTTTTCTTTTTCGCCCTTTTTATTTCACTTTTAGAGTTCGCACCACTTTTTGTGAGCTACTAGGGACTCACTCCTGAGTCCAAGGTTTTTTTTTAAATAATAAACTTTCTAATTATTTATAATATATTTTAGATTTATATATATTATAATAATTTTATAATGTTGTATATAGATACGAGTAAGTAGACCCATTTACACATGTAAATGAACGTGGGTGGGTGAGTGAGTGACTGTGAACTCACCTTCTCATTTGAGAAAGTGAGTGAGAAATCACCTCCTAATTTGAGTGCGTGAGTGAGTG
>Ga0209208_10000645_pt1 | contig 46332 bp, 37 predicted proteins | sample S1TSphfallax_3_FD_187694 | JGI IMG/M metagenome (GOLD analysis project Ga0209208, IMG submission 187694) | Host-associated microbial communities from peat moss isolated from Minnesota, USA - S1T2_Fd - Sphagnum fallax MG (SPAdes) (version 2) | ecosystem: Host-associated > Plants > Peat moss >...
AAAATCTAAAATCTAAAATTGGCACTTCCAACGATTATCTGGTGATAATTTTCCCTCAAAGGGAAGTTCAAAGTTTTCCGATGGAATTGGGGGTTGCTCTGCCTGTCTGTACATAGTTGCTAATTATACACAATAGATGCTCGGTGGTAGATCATGCAAAGATTTTGACCGATCTTAGCTCTTTTTCTTGCACCTAACAACAGATTTCTGGTCTATAATCCTTACATTGCAACTATTTCTACTTTTTCAGCAGACCCTATCTTATTCTTTTTGTCAATCTTAGTTCACAAAAATTAGATGCGTTCGCCCTGGGAAGAACCCCGTTTTCCTGTTAGAGAACCCCATAAAATGATTGATCCTGCCATGCTAAACTCCACTATCCCTTCGTTCAGCCGATAGATAGAGATTCTCCCTTGAATTGCATTCCGTCCACCATCAGAGTGGATCATTTATTCTCTTAATCGACATCTGCTGACAAACAACTTTAGTTATTGATACTGAACATTAGGCTAAATATTCTTCAATATTCTGATTTATAGGTAGAGATTTCAGCCTTTCAGTTAAATCTATATAATTACTCCAGTATTTATGTGCAATAGATCTCAAGGGTTTCTCATGCACCTTATTTTCTTGGTAATCATAGACAAACTTAACAATATTTAAGAGGTTTTTTCGCTCATAAGAAGTCAATCTGATAAAATATTGAAGTAAATCTATTTGTGTCTCTGCAGATGTAATATTACTAAAAATTTTATTCATATCCCAAGGATTTGGTATATTTAGCTCAATTTTAAAATGACGCTGGTTTAAGTATGAAACCAACGGTGCATAGTATTTTTTTGCAATTATTTTATAGCTATTATCCTTTTGATTATCTTCAAACGATTCACACAGATTCAAAAATTTGACAATTGTTAATAAATCCTCTTTTTTTTGATTATCTATCTGAGATATTAGAGTCATCAGTTCTAGCACTTGTTCTTTATTATCCAAACTGAGTAATTTCTCTAATAATTCTTTTCCACCATTTAAGCTTACTATGTCTAACTTGGTTGTATTTGAGGCTGCAAAATCCGTTGTTCCTGGTTTTGAGGTTGTTGTATTTGCTGAGATTGAAATATAAGTTTGAGACTGACTAGTATCAGTGCGACTGTTATCGCTACTATTAGCAGAAATATTATTAAGCGAATTGTCTGATTCTTCGGTGGAGAATCTTCCTGAAGTGTCGAAGGTTCGGACGGTGTCTCTTCCTTTTTTTTTTCTGGTGATTGAACAATTTCTTTGATTGGTTCTTCCACATTCAATGCAACACCTCTCCAAACACCTGCATTGTGAAGAATAGTTCTTTTTTCTAAATTTTCTGTAACTACAACTAGAACACCATGACTTTTTGTACTTCCATCCCAAGCAATCCAATGTTTTGGTAGAGATGTATTGACTATTTCTTCAGCTAATTCTTCTAAAACATCAAGAGATGTACGCTTTATCTGATATCTCTGATTAGATTCGATTGTATTAATTTGTTGATAATTAGCTTGTTCGATAAACTGGATAAATTGATTAATTATATCTAAATCAACCCGAAATTCTTCTAGTTCAAAAAAATCAATCGATTCTTCTACCATTTTAGAGAAAGTTAAATCTTTCTTTAAGAAGCTCTGAATTGAACTGTAGGCGATTTTTCTGAAAATTGTTTCATTCTCTTCCAAATCATCTGCTATCCAGACAATAGAGTTTAAAACTCTTCTTCCTAATTTGTCAGAACGTCGAGGTGATTCAATCCCTGTAACTTCCAATAATAGTTTATTATCTTCCTTGTCTCTAAAGAGGAGCAAAGATGGTTTAACTTCATCAATTAAGTCATTAACAATTGTAATTTGATTGTTATTTCCTTTGATTAATTGGCGTTGAATCAAACTAGGTTTTTCTATTGGTTGATGCTCTTTAGTCTCAATTTTACGCCAGTGGATACCTGTTTTACCCAGTGCAGAAGTTTTGACATAAGTTTCAATATTATTCATAATTTAATCATCCTTAGTTATAAATTAAAAAATAGTCTGAGGAATTTCCAACCATTTGTGACCCTGAAGAATTGCAAAACCATCATTATTTTTGCAGCCAATAGCAAATCTAAATAAAGCATTATTAAAGGCATTTATTTGTTCTTGAGTTGCTTGAACTGTCAGCAATGTTGATTGTAAATTTGTTTGCACCTCTGATACGGTATCTTGCTTTTTATCAACTTCTTGTTTAGCTTGAGTATAAGGTGTCTCTCTATCATCAAATAAATTTGCCACTTCTCTAAATAGCCACCACATTTTATTTCGCTCATTTAATAGCTTTTGTTTCCTTTCAAACTCTTGCTTGGCAAACTCTAATCTATCTTTTTCTGTATATAAAGTTGTTTCCAGATTAGCTAAATTTTCTTGTTCTTTTTGTAAAATTTGCTTTTTATTTTCTAGAAATACATTAATCAGAAAAAGCAAAATGTACCGCAGAGGCTGTTCTCCATCTTTCGGTTGATAGGGAGCATTAATTGGAGTTTTATGATAATAAAACTTTGTGAAATTATTTTCGTCCGTTTTGTAGTGAGAAAAAGTTATATTGCCAATAGTTTGCACTGGAGTAACAACCACGGCAACTTTATTAATTAAAGCGTCCGATTTAAAGAAATCTAGCAACCTACTATAACCTGTTTTTAGATGATACAGTAAATTCTCTGCATCTGTACTTGTTTTAGTATAAGCTTCACATTTGATGGGTGCAAAAATTACTAAGCGAGGTGAATCTATATGAGAAAATGCATCTTTGATTAATTGAGTAATCCGCTGAGAATTATTCTTCTCTTCGTGCCATGTCCCAATTTCGCCATAACTGACTCTACCTGTCTTTTTTTGCATTAATGCAGTAGCATCAATTGGAATGACAATAGCGTCACATTGGTTTAATTGTTGTTTTATGTAATCTTTTTGTTCTTGTGCTGCATCGGTGTTGAAATATTCACCGGAAGGGTCAGTAAACCTCAATCCCATGAATTTTTTACCACCACTTCCAATCTCAAAATAAAAGCCTTGGTCATTCCAAGGATTATCCTTTGGTTGTGTTGGAGTAACTTGTTTTTTTAGACGTGGATCTATATTTTTGAGAATAGATTTACATTCTTCTATTGCTCGTAAGCTATTAGTGTCATCCACCCATGTTTGGAGGTTAGCACGCTCAAATGTTTTGTGGAACTCTTCGTGCATTGCTGCTAAGAGACTAGTTTTACCAATACCTCTTAAAGCAACCATTAAAATTCTCAATTCTTCAATTTCATTCATAATTTTCTATAGATTACTGACCTAGTTATTTACTTTAATTATCTAGTTACTATTGAGCAAAATAGAAATATTCCTGTTTATTTACCATTGTGACTTGATTGACTACTTGCACCCATTTCTCTCTCATTTGTCTATCCTGTTCTTTTTGACCAAAAATATCAGACCAAATTTTGCCACGGTTTTTTCTCAAAAAGCTTTTCCATTCTTTCTGGATATCTTTTTGAAGAATTACATTATCGATGAACTCTTCTACCATTGCGTATACAGCTTCAGCTGGTTCACATAGTAGTTCTTCCAAAGCTGGTTGGATAGTATTAATTGCTTTTTCATAATCAATTTCTAAAGCTGTAAAAATATCTTCTGCTGTAGTGTCTTTAGAAACAGCAAGTGTTTTATCTGCTGGTTCTAAAATTTGTCCATACTGTCCAGCTATGGGACTAATATTAGTAAGCCCATCTAAGTGATGGCGAATCCGAGGAAGAATTAAGCCACGGTAGGATAGCTGAAAATTAGCTAACACTTGAAAACCAACTTTTAATTTAACTGATTTTTCAGGAATAAGATTAACTATTTCTGTGAAAAAATCTGAGCCTTCTGTGTCCAATAAATTATCTAATTTACCCTTTGACTTAAAAATATCAACAACTTTATTCTTAACTGATTCAACTTTACGTATTAAACTTTCGTCTAAGGATAAAAATTTGTGAGATATTAATATCCTCAGTTCATCTTGATAATCTGGATAAACCCTAAATGCACTACTCATCATGATACGAGTATTAATTTTTTCGAGAGCATCTTCCATTGAGAGTATACCTTTGCCTTGCTCACAATTTTCAATTGCGGCAATTACTCCTTCATGTAGTTCTTCATCAGGTATTTGACGCTGGTACCAAAGTTCTGTTCTGAGTTCCTGAAGACTTAAGGTAATATCTCTCCACCAACCACTATCATTATTTCCAAATAATTCGCTAAAAATTTCTTCAGTTTCTAAGTAATCATCTTCTGAATCTTGAGGCAAAATCATTTTGGCTTTGCTCAGTGCTGCATTAACGGATTCGTAAATCTCAACTAAACGCTGTTGACATGCACTAGAATATTTCCGATCGAGTTCATATATATTGTGAGTTAAATAATCTAAAATATCTTCTAATAATTTATTTGTTGCTTCCTTGTCCGAGCAATTAGTAATTAAACATTTTTCTACCACGATATATTTTTCTCTGATTGTCTCTGATAAATCATGACAATTTTTAATATTATCACCATTGTTAGAATTAGGGCTAGTTTGATTTAGTACCAGAAATGACCATAAATTAATTGGTAATTCAACTAAAGCTGAACGTGCAGCATCATATAACTTAACATCTACATCTGCCCAGTAATCTCCTGAAGATTTCGGCATCCTGACAAATAAAACAAAATCAATATCTTTTCCTAATGCTTTAATTAATCGATTCTCATCCCCAAGACCTGTATCACCTAATCCTGGCATATCAACCAAAGCAATTTTCCCAACATTTGTATTTGGAAATGTACAGGTAATCTTGACTTCTTTGACTGCTAAATAATTAAAGAAGGTTCGTTGACCATCGGTTGTATCTTGCGCTGTATATTCTCGTATTTGGTGCTTTTTAATAATTTTTGGAGAAACTTCTTTCAAAAGATGACGATATCGCTCAAAGTGGGAATGATATCGCTTTAAATGCTCATACATTGCTCCTGGTTCTGCATAACCAGGAATATTTTGAGGCAATTGTGGCAAGGGTTTATTTGCGAATTCCTCTATGGTTAGAGGCTTTGCTCCTAAATGAAGCTTTTCATAGTAGGGAGTGATAACTTCGTCAAGAAACGATCGCTCTGTGTGAAACCACACCTCACCATAAGTATCTACGTTTGGGTTGTGATGAATTGTACTACGAACTCCCGTACAATGCTGGCGATCGCCATCGGGTATTTCTGCCGCACTTAATCCTGTTAAACTTTGTAACAAACGGCTTTTTCCCTGTCTCGCACGTCCGATGACACCAATATTGAGCGTATCGCGGGAAAAACGATTTTTCAGTCGAGTTAAAGCTTCTAGCTCAGAAGCGATCGCTAACTGAATGTGAGAAAAATCAACTTCCTTGAGTTTTCCAATGACGTTCGCATCTCCAATTTGTTTGGAAAGATAATTACGATGCTCCTCAAGTCGTTCGAGAGCAGCAGATAGGGTTTTTAAATTTTCTTCTACCCCTTCTATTTTCTGAGCCAGAGGTTTACGCTTTTCGATAATATTGGCGATGCGTGTGGTTACGTCCATTGGATATTATTCCGAAAGTGGCATAATACAGTCAATCTTATCACCGTAAATACAGTGATAGCAAAAATTATTGTTTTGGAACCATAATTTTTGCTATCACTAATTGGGTTTTTAGATCAGCCAAGTTATCGTTCCAGTGACAACGTCCTATTCTACCCCCCTTTCCAATGGCGTGAAGGGTGTAATATCACACAATTAACCACCACATACTTAGCCCCAAACCCATAGCTGTCAGGTGCTGCCAAGCAAGTAGGCGCATTGGTTGACGGGCAATTTTCTGAGTTAATATGACCGTGAGTAAGACGGAGAAAATTAGGGTTGCCCCCTGTAAGAAGGCAATCACCGCTGGGTGGGCCACCAGTACAGGTAACTGCTCACCATTGAACCCAAAAGTTGCCATGGCCACCGTTGCAACCCGTCCCCCCTCCCCCAACCCCAATTGCAGATAGTAGGCTAAGTTACCTCCCAATACCAAGGGCAGATATCCGTAGGCTAATTCTACAAATGGTCGCGGTTTAGGACTAGAAATCTTCATCAGTCCGTAAGCAAAGAGGGGAATAGCCGCCGGAATAATTAACACTACCAAAGATAAACCCAAGTGTTGCCAAAAATTGGCTAAATCTATGGGTAGTCCTAACCAGGATTGCAATTGTGGCAACCGATGGAGATATACTCCACCTAAAAGTAACAATAATAATGCTACTTCATAACCGTGGGGGATGTGGGTTGTCCACAGTTCAATCCCAGGGGGACGCAAGTTAAACTCAATGGAACGATGGGGACAGGCTTTAAGACAGGTCATACAGAGCACACAATCTCGGTTGTCTTCCAATTGGGCAGGGTGGGAGTATAGGGGACAACCATCGGTTTCCATACCTTCTCCCTTTTGCTCACCTCCCTTGTAACATTGGTAAGTTGTGCAACTCGCAGCACAAACACCTCGCTGGGCCCTCAGTTCCGTCATTGAAAGTTTGGCAAATAAACCATTCATCCCCCCAATGGGACACAGATAGCGACACCAAAATCGCCGTTCAAAAATGGTGGAGAATATCATCGCCCCAGCAGTAATTAGCAGCAGTAAACAGGCGGAAAGATAGGCGGTATTTTCTAAATTCCAGAGTTCCTCCCAGAGAAAGATCAGGCTAAATAACCCAAAGAGGAACCATCCACCCCATTGGTCCCCTTGCTGGCGCGGCCACCGCTTGAGTGTGCGGGGAAATACTACCAGGGATAGCTTTTGGGTAATCTCCCCGTAAATCATGAAGGGGCAGACAGAACACCAAATGCGACCTAAAAAGGGAAATAACAACAGGAAGAAAGGCCACCACCAACACCAAAAGAGATTTAAGGCGAAATTGTGGTCCCTGGTTTGGGGTCCGACAAATAACACCCCAACTATCAGGGCAAAGGCGGGGAGGGTGAAGCCATAGTTGAGGCGATCTGTCCACCAAGGACTGCGGAGAAACTGGCGCAACTCAGGGTAGGTATTTAATAGGTTGACCCGAAATCGCTTTTTCTTAGTATCCGCTGCCCAGAAGATTTCCTCTGTTAATTCACTGCCTACCCCAGCTTGAATAATTGCCCTCTCCACCAGGTCTTTCAACTCCTTTAAGTTCCCAGGGAAGTCATAGGACTGGATACGGCGTAAGGCTTCAGGGGTAAGGTGTCGTTTAGGAATCCCCTTTTCCCGACAGTAAAGACTAGTATAATATTCAACTTGAATTTGCAGATCGGCTTTGCGTACCCGCAGCGGTGGTACCTTAATGAGATGCCCAATACCACGTTCGATATTTGGCTGGGGTTTTTCCGCCACTATCAGTATTTTGGCTCTGCTAGAGCGTGGTTCACCTAGGGAGTTAACAGGGGTGTAGGTGCCTGTGTGAAGTAGCTGTACTATGCTAGGTAATAACTCTGGGGGTAGCTCGTGGATATTGTTGAGGACAATAGTACCGTCTCCTAACCATTCTAACAGTCCTGCTTTTCCGCCCTCACGACCGAACAAGTCAGCACCGCTAGTTTGGAGGGTAACACAGTTAACTTTAATCATCGGTTCGCGGCGATAGGGAGAACCATAATGGATGAGGGCAGCGATATTGTCTTTTTCCAAACCCGGTTCACCGAAGATTTCCACAGATTTACGGCTGTGGGCCGCTTGGCGGATTTGCTCCCGTAGACGCACAGCATAGCGGCTTTTCCCCACGATTCCGCGCTGGGCTTTGGTAACTAAATAGGGTCTTAGGGCTATGGACCGTTCCTGTTCGTAGCTTAAGGCAGATGTCACCTGTGCTAGTTCTTGAGCTAGGAGTCGAGGTAGGGCCTGGGTAATTTCTGGGTACTCCCTAACTAAGGTGTGAAATTCAGCTGCTGGCACAACCCAGAGACCACACTCTGTGAGAGTAGTAATTGTGCAGGCCGCAGGCTCATCTAGTAGTAGTTCTTGCAAGTGGATGACGGAGCCAGGGAGAAATCCACAAGCTATGTTAGTCTGGCTTTCTAGTTGTCCAGTAATGAGCAAATATAGGGCTGTGGGGGGAGTTCCTGCTTGGACCAAGTTGATACCTGGGGGGACAATCTGCTCCTCAATTACTTGGGCGATCGCTCTTACCACCTCAATGGGCAGAATTCCCAGGGCTGTGCGTTCTTGTAGCCATATTACTATATGATCTGGGGACATAAAAAAGGGTAAATTAATAACAAGGACTTTTGCAGGGGGGACTATGGCAATTTATCTGGATTCAGCACTTACCTCGGAAGCTGAAGTTGCCAAGGCTTGGGGTTGGGTGAGGGGAATTACCACCAACCCAACTCTATTGGCCCAAAGCCATACCCCACCGGAAACTACCTTGAAACAGTTAGTCTCCCTAACTTCTGGTCCCCTATATTACCAACTTCTAGCAACTGACAAACAAGGGATGCTGGCGGAAGGTCGGAGAGCTTTCGAGATTATCGGTTCACAAACAGTTTTGAAGATTCCTGCCACCCCATTGGGGTTTGAGGTGGTGGCAAGTCTATCACCAGAGATTACCTGTTCTGTCACTGCTATTTACAGTCCGGTGCAAGCAGCAGTCGCCCAGGCAGCTGGGGCAAAAATCGCCATCGCTTACGTGAACCGAGCGACTCGACTCTTGGGTGATGGCATTGCCCTAGTCCGGGATATGGCTTGTGTCCTGCAAGGCAGTGGGGTAGAAATCTTGGCGGCAAGTATCAAATCTCCAACGGAGGCAGCAGCCTCACTTCAGGCTGGCGCTACCCATTTAACTTTACCACTGACCATGTTACATGCGATCGCCACCCATGAATTTTCCCAAAAAACAGTGGTGGATTTTGCCAATGGGGGAGTTGGGTTGATCTGATGAGTTTTACTGATTTACCTAATCTGTGGGTCCCCTTGGTGCTGCTAGGTTTAATTCTATTGGCAGCGATATTTTTCAGTCGTACTGGTTAAGCGGGGTAGAAGGTTTACAGAATTTGAAACTGTTGACTTTTGTTACCGTTATATTAGGGTCCAGCAATTCTCATTTTGAAAAAAAAGTCAGAGAAAATTCTGTTATTTAATATAGAGAACTTGTGTCGAAGCATCATTCTTTGACAGATAATTCCCGGTTCGCCCATTTTTTCAGGAGTTAGGAAAAATAAATATACCAAAAGACAGATTGACAAAAACTAATAAGTAATAATACGTTCGGAATTATGGAAAATCAACACACAATTGTCACCGAATGAGTCAGTGATATACCTGTACTGCTGACACAAATCGAACAGATGGGTATACGGGAACTAATTGATAAGCACTTTCCCACACACGGAAATCGCAATTTGGATATTTGCGTGCGAATGGTGAGCGGTTTCTTGGCGTAACTGCAAAAGTACTCCTGGTTCACGTAGAGACACAGATAACAGATATTCGTGCAAATTTTTGTGTCAGATTCAGTGTTTTAGCAGTAGACATAATTTTTCAGAGCTTGCATTTATTGCTTATTTGTGTAAGTATTATATCAGAACTACGCTAAATCACTCAATTTAACGTAATATTAAATATGCTTATAGTTTGAATGTCACGTATGTTGCTCAAGTACTTATCAAATCGACCTATGAAGATTGTCAGCAGCTTTCTTCAGAATCATGAAATATGGCGAATTAGGATATTTGCTTTATTTTTTACTTGCGGATTAACGTTGACCCTAGTTATATCTGCGTGTTCTTCTAATAATACTAATAACTCTGTGGCAATCCAAACAGCCAATCAAACCACGACAAATCAAGGTGTTGTAGTGAGGATTGGCTATCAAAAAGCAGCAACTATTCTCAGTGCGATGAAAGCACAAAAAGATTTAGAAAATGCTTTTAAGAAGAGTAGTGCTTCGGTGACATGGGCGGAATTTCCTTCTGGCCCGCCAATGTTAGAAGCCATGAACGCTGGGAGTATTGATTTTGGCTACACTGGCGAATCTCCCCCAATCTTCGCTCAAGCTGGGGGTAATCCCTTCGTTTATGTTGCTTACGATCCTTGGGGTCCCAAAGCTGAAGCAATTCTTGTACCGAAAAATTCCTCTATTAAAACTCTTCCAGATCTCAAAGGTAAACGAATTGCTGTTGCTAAAGGTTCAAATAGTAACTATTTATTAGTAAAAGCTTTAGAAAAGGGCGGAGTAGATTACAAAGATATCAAACCAGCTTTTCTACAACCTCCTGATGCGCGTGCGGCTTTTGAGGGTAATAATGTAGATGCTTGGGCAATTTGGGATCCTTACTTAGCCGTGGCACAAGCTGCTACAGGCGCACGCACTCTGACAGATGCAACCGGGTTAGCCCCTAATCGTGGCTATTATCTAGCTGCTAAATCTTTTGTAGATAAGTATCCTGATGCTTTAAAAATAGTGTTGGAACAAGTTAAAAAAAGAAGTGACTGGGCAAAAAATAATCCCACAGAAGTTGCAAAATTTCTCTCACCAGAACTGGGTATTGATGATAGACTTCTAGAAGTTGCAGAAAAACGACGAGATTACGGTGTAATGCCACTAACAGATAAAGTGATTCGCGGACAACAAGAAATTGCCGATACTTTCTACAAAATCAAACTGATGCCGAAATCTGTTGACATTAGAGAAAGAGTTTGGCAGGGTAATCAGAATACCGCAACCAAGGGATAAAAATCCTTCTTTCCCGATTCCCCGTTGCCTATCCTTAAGCTAGAAGAAGTATGAATATTAATACCCAGTGGATTAAAACAGATGTAATTGTCATTGGCGGTGGTACAGCGGGAACGATGGCTGGAATTAAAGCCAAACAAGCAAATCCTGATGCAGAGGTGCTGATTTTAGAGAAGGCTAACATACGACGGAGTGGTGCGATCGCAATGGGGATGGATGGCGTAAACACCGCAGTCATTCCCGGACATTCCACTCCAGAACAATACGTCCGCGAAGTCACCTTAGCTAATGATGGCATTCTCAACCAAAAAGCTGTGTATCAAACAGGCAAATTAGGTTACGAAGTCATTCAAGAATTAGAAAGCTGGGGTATAAAATTCCAAAAAGATGCCCAAGGCAACTATGACTTAAAACAAGTACATCGTGTAGGTAAATATGTCTTACCTATGCCAGAAGGTAAAGACCTTAAAACCATTCTCACCCGTCAAGTCAAACGCCACAAAGTTAAAGTTACAAACCGTGTCATGGCAACGCGTGTATTAGTCAAAGGGGGACGCGCTATTGGTGCGGTGGGATTTGATGTCAGAAATGGTGATTATATAGTTATTCAAGCCAAAGCCGTCATCCTCTGTACAGGTGCTTGTGGCAGATTAGGATTACCCGCTTCAGGCTATCTCTACGGCACTTACGAAAATCCTACCAATGCCGGAGATGGCTATTCAATGGCTTATCATGCAGGTGCAGAACTCAGCAATATTGAATGCTTTCAAATTAATCCTTTGATCAAAGATTACAACGGCCCTGCCTGTGCTTATGTTGCCGGGCCTTTTGGCGCACATACAGCCAACGCCGAAGGAAATCGCTTCATTAGTTGCGACTATTGGAGTGGTCAAATGATGTTGGAAATTTGGAAAGAATTAAACTCTGGGAAAGGGCCAGTCCAACTCAATATGACCCATCTTGATGAAGATACAATTGCCGAAATTGAATCTATACTTTGGGCAAATGAACGACCAAGTAGAGAACGCTTTCATCAAGGCAGAAATGAAGATTACCGCACCCACGGCGTAGAGATGCACATTTCTGAAATAGGCTTATGTAGCGGTCATAGTGCCTCTGGTGTGTGGGTAAATGAAAACGCGCAAACAACAGTTCCCGGTTTGTATGCAGCCGGAGACATGGCCAGCGTTCCCCATAACTATATGATTGGTGCATTTGTTTTCGGTCGCATAGCTGGAACTCATGCGATTGAATATATCGAAGATTTAGATTTTATCGAACCAGATACAGAGTTTTTAGAAGCAGAAAAAGCTAGAGTTTATGCCCCGTTAACTCGAACGAATGGCATACCGCATACTCAAGTCGAATATAAATTAAGACGCTTAGTTAATGATTATCTGCAACCACCAAAAACAGGTAACAAAATAGAAATTGGTTTGAAACATTTTATTCAATACCAACAAACATTAGATTTAATGGGCGCACGCGACCCTCATGAATTGATGCGCTCTATGGAAGTACATTTTATTCGAGACTGTGCAGAAATGGCAGCTAGGGCATCATTGTATCGTCAAGAAAGCCGTTGGGGACTTTATCATTACCGCTTAGATTATCCAGAAAAGAATGATGATGAATGGTTCTGTCATGTCAATTTAAAGAAAGATGAATCAGGACAAATGATCTTATTTAAGAGTCCTGTAGAGCCTTACATTGTGGAAGTAGATATAGCCAAAGAATTATACAATGTAGCTGTGAGTTAAAAATTAAACAATTGATTGTATAAAAAACCTGCTATCAAAGAATGTGATGGCGTTATGTTGCATTCTATTATTAAACGCAAACAAGTACATTTATTTTATGAAAACATAGGCTATACTAATATAAAGCAATCATTGGCTTTTTATAAACAATTGATTTAGTGAATGATATGCGTTTTTATCAGTTAATCATTTAATTACAAAATCAAGGAGTAGTTTTATGGCTTTAATCAATCAAAGAGTAGATGTGCCTGTAATTGTTGATGAATCAAAATGTTTAGAAAAATGCACAGTCTGTATAGAGGTTTGTCCTTTAGATGTGTTGGCTAAAAATCCAGAAACTGGGAAAGCATATATGAAGTATGACGAGTGTTGGTTTTGTCTACCCTGTGAAAAAGAATGTCCAACCAATGCTATTACTGTGCAGATTCCTTTTTTATTACGTTAAATATTAGAGTATTTTAAATCATGAGTGATGATATACAATATTGGCTAAAAATGCTACACTCGGCTGATGTAAATGACCGACTAGTAGCAGTGAAAACCTTACAACATCTCGGCGACGATGAAACAGTAGATGCACTAATTATTGCTTTACAAGATGAGCATATTGCTGTCCAGAAAATAGCCATATCTGCCCTTTGGGAAATTGCCAATCCTGTAGCAATTCCTGCTTTAATCGAATGCCTTAATTCCACCGATGCCGATATTCGCACTGAAGCAGCATCAGCTTTAAATGAGTTAGTTACCCGAAATGATTTATTACTGTTATTAGATAAGCTCCAGAGTGGTGATATAAATACGCAACTAAATATTTTAGTGGTGTTGCGGAAAATTCACGATATTCAATCTTTACCTTATATCTTACCATTTTTACAATCAAATAATCCTGAATTAAGAGAAGCAGCGATTACTACATTGCGATATCTCAACCAACTAGAAAAATGTCCCCAAGCTTTAGATTTCATCTTTGATGAATCAGCAATTGTACGTCGTGCTGCTGCGTTAACTCTAGGACATTTACAAGACACAGAAGTAATTACTAAGCTGAGTCAAGCACTCACCAATGATACTGACTGGCAAGTGCGTCGTAATGCAGCTAAATCTCTAGCTATTCATGCAAATCATCAAGCAATTTTCGCATTAGAAGCTGCTTTAGGTGATGAACATTGGCAAGTCAGGAAAGCAGCAGCACAAGCGTTGCAAAAAATTCCAGATGTACAAGTCATGCCACAATTAATTCAAGCATTAACAGATGAATATGCAGATGTGCGGAAAGAAGCAGTAATTGCCCTTGGTAATTTAGCTCATCCTGATGTTATTATCCCTCTGCAACAAGCTTTAGATGATCCTGATAAGGAGGTGGCTATTCAAGCACAACGAACAATTCAAAGGATACAAACAGAAAAAATAGCCAATAACTAGTTTTTTAACGCAGAGGAATGCTAAGTAAGTGCGGAGGAATGCAAAATTTTTTAGAGTTAGTTTGCAACTGTTTAATGAACATTTTTAAGAGAGTTAGCAATAATGGCGGAATCAGAAGCTAATTTTTATCAGCAGGAAGTTGTTGAATTGCTTAAACAAGTTATTGAACCAACTTTAAAAAATGACGTTGTTAGTTTGGGAATGGTGCGAAATCTTCGCATAGTTGATGAGTACGTTTACTTGCGTTTATATGTTGGTTCTCATCAGCAGCAATTAAAGTTAGAAGTTGAATCTAAATTATCATCTTTATCTTGGTGTAAAAAAAGTTATATTCAAATTTGTACAATTCCTGGTGTAAAAATAACTGTTGGTGTTTCTAGTGGTAAAGGTGGTGTAGGTAAATCAACAACAGCCGTTAATATAGCCGTAGCTTTAAGCTTACAAGGTGTCAAGGTTGGGCTACTAGATGCTGATGTTTATGGGCCTAATTTGCCGCAAATGTTGGGTTTAGCACAGGCTGATATTGAAGTGATTCAGACTCCTACGGGTGATAAGTTTTTACCTTTAGAAGTGCAAGGAATTAAATTGATGTCTGTGGGTTTACTTGCAGAAGCAAATCGTCCTTTGGTATGGCGGGGGCCTGTATTACACAAAATTATTACCCAATTTCTAAATGATGTGGAATGGGGTGAATTAGATTATTTATTGATAGATTTACCTCCGGGTACAGGTGATGCTCAAATTACAATTATTCAAGAAAGCCCAATTTGTGGAGTTATTTTAGTAACGACTCCTCAACAAGTTGCGATCGCCGATGTTCGCCGTAACATATATATGTTTCGCCAAGTGGGTGTTCCGGTTCTGGGTATCGTGGAAAATATGAGTTATTTAATCTGTGGTGATTGTGGTTCACGCACCTATATTTTTGGGAGTGGTGGTGGTGAACAACTCGCAACAGAATTGCAAGCACCACTGTTGGGACAAATCCCAATAGATCAGCGCATTTGTAGCGCTAGTGATACGGGAAATCCCATCGCAACTAGTGAACAAGCTTCTCCAGCCAGTGAGGTATTTAGACAAATTGCGATTGCACTTAGCACAACTTTCAGTACAGCCAAAAATGTTATCTAAAGCACAGCATAAACCTTTCACTTCCAATCCTACTAATCAGCAACTGTTCTTTTTTATTAATTTAACCTGAGTTCGATGTAAGAAATAAACTGTAAATAGCTCCTGATAAGAGTTACGGGATTTCATTGGGCTAGACTGATTGTCAATAATTTGAAGCTATTGACAAAGAATACTAGTTGACCACTTTAATAAGTAAATTTTTCTAAACTAACAATAATTTAAAATAGGCAACCCAGAAGTTCAAAGTGCGGAATGTGGGAGAAAACTCTGCTATTGGTTGGTCAAGGGGACTTGATCACAAGTCATCTTCTGATAGTCCAGCTATCTTCATTATTGATTTTAAAGTTCCAATTTTTAAATCTTGATTTCTATGTACGGGAATACAGATAATTTTATTCTCGCTTGGGTTTTCGTAAATATGGTGACTTCCTGTAATTTTTTTGAGAATCCAGCCTTGTTTCTCCACAATTCTACATAGTTTTTTTCCTGGGATTGATTTCATACCGCAATTTCAATAACTTGTGAGATAGGATCTGGTTTTCGGATTTCATTTGCTACCTCTACCCAGCCTTGTATAGCATCTTGCAAGTTATTTACTACTTCTTCCATTGTATCTCCCTCGGTGATGCAACCTGGAAGAGCAGGTACCTCAGCCCAGTAACCCCCTTCTGCAGCAGGATAAATAATAGCTTTAATTTTCATTACTTTGACATTTCCTGTTGTTTATCTGCACATATTTTAATAGATCATCTGACTAAATTCCACAGTTATTATTTACTTTATAATATAGAATTCCTACTTGATTTTTGAACAAACCTCCGTACATTCCCCCTGGTTAAGAGATCCCTATGTACGCAGATAAATTCAATAATCACAGCGGATTCCTGTAGAACGAAATATATAACAACACACCATGAAAAATCAAACTCTCAGAAAAGCTCGCTCCCTACTCTCAGTCTACTACGCCTATAATCTCGAATATCGAGCCGAACTAATTTTATGGATGTTATCTGGTTCATTGCCAATTATTCTCATGGGTATTTGGAATCAGGCAGCGCAAGGGGGAAAATTTGGACTAACACCTGTGGATTTTACCCGTTACTTTATTACTATCTTTCTTGTTAGACAACTCACAGTAGTTTGGGTAATTTACGATTTTGAAGAAGATGTGGTAAAAGGCAAACTTTCACCCCGATTGTTACAACCCCTAGACCCAATGTGGCATTATATTGCTTCCCATGTTGCGGAAAGATTTGCCAGGATACCATTTGTGCTACTATTGGTGGCATTATGTTTTTTCATATACCCTCATGCTATTTGGTGTCCCAGTGTGGCTAGCTTTATACTATTTACCTTATCTGTATTGCTAGCTTTGGTCTTAAGATTCCTCATCCAGTACACCTTTGCCATGTTAACCTTTTGGACAGAAAGGGCTACCGCAATAGAAAATCTCTGGTTAATATTTTACCTATTCTTATCAGGATTAGTTGCGCCTTTAGCTGTGTTTCCTGAATCCCTGCGGACAATAGTCATGTTTACACCCTTTCCCTATTTACTCAGTTTCCCCGCGAGTATTTTAATAGGTCTTCCCATCGATTTGATGCGGGGATTTTTAGCAATTATGGGTTGGATATTGATTATTTTGGGTCTAAATCGGACCCTGTGGCGTGCAGGGTTGAGACGGTATTCAGGAATGGGTGCATGATACAACTGCCTGGAAAAATAGCGGAGAGTCCCCCGCTATTTTTCTGGAGTTAACGGCGTTTAATTGCCACTATCCCAATCCAACCAGTCCCCCTTACTTATTGTTCATCAACTTATTCCCACAACTGAAGCAAAAATTAGAATCCGCTGGATTTGGCTGACCGCATTTAGTACAAAAAACCTTCCCAGGAGCCACAACCTTGGGGGAGGTCTGCACCGGAACTGCTACAACTGGCTCAACTTTCCCAGGTTGTAACTTCTGGGCTACAATTACGGACTGAATAATTGCGGCTTCGCGTTTGTAATCTGGACTATCACTACCACCAACTTTTTCTAATTCTATTTCCCGCTCCTGGAGATAGTTCATCAGCTGATTGTAGAGAGTTTGTTGGTCTAGGGTAGTAAATTTTGCCTTGACTTGACGCTGGATTTCTTCTTTATCAGGACGACATGCCAGCACTTCTAATACTTGTACAGCTTCTTCCCAACTGGAGGCAATTTCTACATTCTCCGTGCCAATTACAGTTTTACGGCTGTAGCGGACCACTTTTTCTTCGGTGTTGCGATTCTCTTCTAACCGCAACACTCTCAAAGCCCTGGACTGGATTACCAATTTAAAAACTTCTGGGTCTTCAGGAAACACATCCCAAAAAGGTGGCTCTTTTTGAATGTGAACGGGAACTGGCAGGTCTTTGCTTTCTCCCCTGAGTTGCGCCCGCTTGGCTTCAATGGCCTGTCCTTTCCAGTCTTGATAGGACTGTCGCAGTTCTTTCATCCCGTCAATACAACGCAGAGAAAAACCGCCTTTTTCTTGAACAAAAATAATCCGGTGTCGTTCTTGATATCCTAAGGGAGTAATGGCATCACCGCTACCTACCCGCTCTTGTAAAAAGGGTATCAGTTTAATGGCAGTTGGAACGCTACTGTTACGACCACCAACAATTGCTACTTTAGTATTCAAAGCCGGGGTAAATCCGGCATCTGCCCCGGAGAGTACGGCTTGGGAAAGCAGGATTAAGGGTTGGGATTTTTGATAGGCGATGCGGATATTGTTGCGGATGGCTTCTGGGTCGTTTTGCAAGGTTTTGAAGAGGGCATCCCCGGCTGATAAATCCCGGTTTAAGCGGCTTTCTTGGGGAGATTTTTCTATTACTAGGTAGGTTTTAGCTGCGACTATCTCTTTAAAGTCCTCGTAATTCACGTCTGGTAACTGGGTGATATCAAATAGCCGCATGACTTCGCCGGCGATGCGGGTCTGTTTCCACAGGGGGCTAGCATCTGTTAAAACATCTACTGACATGGTAGTGCAAATTTGATTTAGCCCTGTTTCATAGCGACTTTTATTGCTTTCTGTGGCTCCGGCTAACTGCTCAATCAAATCTTGGTAAAGCTGGTTAAGTTCTTCCCGTTTATAGATTTTAAAGCCATTAATTTTGAGGGCATCTGCACTGTCTGCTTCTTTGTCGGCTTTTTGTTTAAAGTCGTCACGTAGTTGTCGTAACTTTTGATTTAACCGCGCCACTCGCTGCTCCATCCGTTCTAAATGCTCCAACAGGCGGGCGATTACTTCTAGTCCTAAGGCACGACTTTTAGCTTGAATAATGGCAATAAAGCTACTTTCTAAACCTGTGAGTGCTTCTTCGCAATACTTTTCCATTTGGGTTTGTTTAGTCAACCCGAACAGACTTTTAAATTGGGTAATGCTTTGGAGTGCCGCTTCATACTGCCGCTGGCGGTTGATTTCGTTGGGTTCCCAAACTTTTTCTACCTCCCGCCGGAACTTTTCTGTACTATTGGCAAAGATCTGCCGGATGTTGGTGATGAAGGCATCGGCAAATTTCAGTCCCCGGTTGCGATCGCTAATAATTTTATAAAATTCCTCTTCAATGGCTTTAACTCCCTGTTGAATAATCCGGTTGCGGTTGTCGTACATTTTTTGGAGGAAGTCGCCGTGGGTGCGTTCATCGGTGCTGAGTTTTCGCAGGTGATTAGCCCGATATTCGTCTACTTTGGGGATTAAAAAGCCATCGACAAATTCAAGAATTTTGCCTTTTTCGGTGCCAACAATGCTCACACCTTGGTGGGTGCATTGCAGTTTATTATCCCTGGCGATTTCATTGCGGATGCTGTTAACCCAGGTGGATATTTCTGAGATGTAGGATTTATCCCCAGCAGAGGCTAGGTCGGCTAGGAGTTCAGCTTCAGTGAGGCGTTGACTTTTGAGGATTTCTTTTTCCACCAAATCTAAAACATTGGCGGGTAGGGGTACCGACTCATTCAGCCACCAGCTAACTAAGTCCATGCCTAAGCGATTGGCTAAGGAGGAACGAATCTGGGCTAGGGGAATTTCTATGGAGGATAGACCAAAACTCATAAAGTTTTTCGGATAGCCTCTTCCTCCTCCATCGGACTGGGCCCAAGCCCCTTTGATGTTGTCGCGGATGGAGCGTTTATGGGGAGCAAAATCGGAGGTTAGATCTAAGAAGATATTTTGGGCAATCATCTCCCGAATTTGATCGAGACTAAATTCACTCTCCCCGTTTTTGGTGCCGACTAAATAGGTAAAGTCAAAGGGAGCAGATTTGCTGCGAATCTCGTCCACTAACCCAGCACTGAACTGGGATACATACTCGGTTCTGTAGTCGGAAAAGTAGCTTAATTCCATCAGGGCGGCATAGCCGTTAGCTAAAACCCGATCGCCGACATTGATACTGGCAAAGGCATTAGGCATGGGGACAATGGCTGTAACTAAGGGGCTACCCTGACCTTTGAGCCAGTTGCGGATGCTGTAGCCGATATCAATTAACATCCCGCTACCAGTACCCCCGGACATCGAGCCGACCACAAACACATTTAACCCACCACTGCTAACTCTGATGTCATATTTATCTAACATCAGATTTTCGTGACCTTTGACGCGATCGCAGGCTTGATTAAACCCCTGTCTAATTTTGTGATAGTTATAAAAAAAGGCAAAGCGACCACAGGCCCGTATTTGCCCGGCTCCAGCTTCTAAAGCCCCTATATTCCGTTCTAACTCTCTGGGGAACCAGGACCCAATCCAGGGGTACTTTTCCATGTTGGCCATGATGTCGTTGACTTCTTTGCCGCTGACGCTTGCCCAGTGTTTCTCATGATCCTGCAATGGTGGCCCTGCCATTTCTGGATTGGTCACCTTATAATCTTTATCTGTGTCAATACTGAAAAAACTAATCAGGGGAAAATTTTTCAAACTGCCGTAGCTTTCTTCTACTAGCCGTCGTACCCGTGACAATACTTCTACACCTGTACCACCTATACCCACTAAGACTGTGGGCACCATACTTTTTTCTTCAACGGCTGCCATGACTCGCTCCTGTTAACAAGCAGATAAAAAAGGTAAGCCAAATAATCGCCAGATAATTAGGGGTGTAACAATGGTCCAAAATAGTGCATTTCCCAAGGCTAATAGACCACTGAGGTTCATGGGTAGATGCATTAATTCTTGAAAAACCCATTTATCTAGGGGTAAGGTAATTAACCACATGAAGGCCATCCAGGTACAACCACGCCAGAAAATTACCCACTTAATGTTGCTGTTGAATTGGGGAAAAAAGACCTCTTTAAAGAAGACTTGTAGGTTATTGGCTCCACCATATTGATAAGTTCCCCCGGTGATACCAGTAGCAATCTGGATATTGGGGGCAGATTCTCCTAGGGAGATAGCATTTATTTTAACCTTTTGAGCTGCGGCTTGAATAGTAGTTGATGGGGAAACCTGGGTGGTTGAGGGGGTGACGAGTAGTAATTCCCGACAGCGATCGCTAACATTGCTGAGGGCTTTGATCCCTTGGTCTAGGGCTTGATCGAGATTTGCTCCAGTGCCAATCTCAGCTTTTAGATTGGGATTAGCTAGGGCTTGGCTCAACTCAGTTTCTATCTTTTGCTTATCTGCACTGAAGGAACTGGTGAGGGGGACAACCTGATCACCAAACCCAAAAATCTGGATTTGATTAGGGGTTTTCAGTTGTTGGAAATTTTGGTCTATGTAGGATTGCACAGCTGTTAGTTCTTCCGATTGGTAGCTGCTATTGCTAAAGTCGAGGGCGATCGCCACTGCCACCGTTGGTCTACCCAAGGTTAACACCCCACACAAAATACTCCCAACTAGGCAAATGGCAAATAGAATCAAGGGAATCTGGAACAGCGGATAGAGCCACACACTACGACTGAATTTGCTCATAATAACTACCTTGCAAATTAGGATTTACCTCAACGCAGAGGAACCAACCCAGCTTGTTCTACCAATCGTTGACCTTCATCACTCAAGAGCAAATTAGCATAGGCTTGACCTGCCTGTTCATCTGGACTGCCATCCCGTTTAACTATAATAAAAAGCCGTCTAGTTACTGGGTAGGTATTGTTCGCAATAACAGCTTTATTTACCTGATTGCCAACACAGGGAGCCACAAAACCTTGATCACCTTCCTTGGCAATTGGTAAGGGCTTAATTAAAGTTTGGTTACACACCTCCGGCCCTGTGGCATACGCAATATCACCAGGATTGAGAGCTACCTTCCTAATTGAGCCTGTGGTGTCTCGCTCATAGGGTTTCACAGAGGGAGCAAAATCTGCACTGCCTAGGACATTTTCCTTAAAAAAATCAGGAGTACCACCACTTTCAGGGTCACGGCTCAAAGGTGTGATTGGCAAGTTCGGCCCCCCAACTTGGCTCCAGTTGGTAATTTTGCCAGTGTAGATGTCCTTAATCTGAGTTGTATTCAACCCGGGAATAGATAGTTTGGGATTGACATAAAAAGTAATCCCATCCATAGCTACAGGTATTTGATCTAGTTTAAAATTCCGTGTTGTTGCTGCTTGATACTCTTGGTCTGATAAAGGACGAGAGGATTGAGAAAAACTTAATTGACCATCTAACAACATTTTGATTCCACTGCCAGACCCAGGTTTGACCGCTGGTGGTGGCTCAGTATAGCTTAAATTAAATCCTGGGTGGAACTGCTCAATCTGCGCCACTACTGCCTGAGACCTTAAAGGTGCAAAGCTAGTAGACCCACCATACCTAAATGTTCCACTGGGAACATTAGTCACCTCCGCTAAGGTGTGGGGAGTGGCTGTGGCTGTGGCTGTGGTCGTAGCTGAGACAACAGGTGCGGGTGTAGCTGAAGCCACTGGTGCGGGTGTAGATGTAGAAATATTCAAGCAAATGTTATTAACCTTTTGCTGACCAGTTGGGCAAGATTGTTGACCAAATATTTTGTAGGCTACGTAGCCCCCACCACCTAAAGCACACAGAGTGAGTACACTGATCACAAACATCTGCCCTGACCCCAAGGAGATACCAGCCTTACCACCAGTCATGGCTTCCCTAGGTAACCGACACATCACACAGTCTGCTCCGTAATTTTCGTAAGGTTCGTGCCTACCCGGTGGATTCTGAATTGAGTAAATTTTGCCATCCTTAGGCTCACCGTCACATATCCATTTGTTCATACTTGCCGAGACTCCCCTTGACCTAGTTACGATTTTCCTAGCCACTGAATTATATAGTTTAGTTAATGAAAGCCGTACTTTTACTTAAAAGTGTTGGTTGGCTTACAGTTCTTAATTAAACAGCATATACTGTCACAATTACTTTTGTTGTCTGTCTATGATTCTAGCAGTTTTGCCAAAACCAGGATTTAAGTGTTACATAGTGCACAAATCGATTATGGAGGTACAACTTCAATATGCCGAACAGGCAGGTTAGTATCCTTTTGTGCAAGATCTGAAATCAGAAGGTAGGTAACTTGGGGAAAGATTTTAATTTTCGAGTTTTTTAATAAGATTAATAATCATCTTGCTGCTCTATTTTTCATAAATACTTTATCCAGATATCCGCATACTAAAATCGCTATACTCGGCAAATTCTAATGTCTGCGGGAAAACCAAAAGTACTCTGCTGTTCGGAACCGATTTTGGTACAACTCCTTTTTTAACCCTCTATATACCTGTGCTGTCCTATCAGAAAGCAATTCGATAATCAGATTCGGATACATCCCATCTTCTTCCCACACCACCCAGGAGGTTTGCGATCGCTTTTGTGTTCCATTGACTAGGAAAAAATCTGGTCCCCGAAAATCTTTATTTTTTAACTGGTGCCGACTAAAATAGACTGTTAAATTAGCGCGATACTACTTTAGCTGCCAGATTTTGATAGTCTTGTCACTACTCCCACTGACTAAGGTATTACCATCAGGGCCGATGGCTACTGATAAAACCCAGTTAGAATGACCAGTCACCGTAGACTGTAACTTAAGAGTTCCCAGGTGCCAGATTTTGATAGTGTTGTCCCAACTCCCACTGACTAAGGTGTTACCATCACGGCTAATGGCTAATGACCTAACCCAGCCAGAATGACTAGTCAGGGTAGATTTTAGTTCTCCTGTTCCCAGGTGCCAGATTTTGATAGTCTTGTCATCACTCCCACTAACTAAGGTATTACCATTGGGACTAATGGCTAAAGAGCTAACCGAGCCAGAATGACCAGTCAGAGTGGATTTTAACCTCCCTTCCCGGTCCCAGATTTTGATGGTGTTGTCATTACTCCCACTGACCAGTGTTGTACTATCATGGGTGATAGCTACTGACCTCACCCAGATAGAATGACCAACCAGGGTATATCTTAACTCTCCTGTTGCGAGGTTCCAGATTTTGATAGTGTTGTCATCACCCCCACTGACCAAGGTCTCACCATCGGCACTGATAGCTACAGAATTCACCCAGCCAGAATGACCAGTCAGTGTAGATTTTAACTCTCCTGTTCTTAGGTTCCAGATTTTGATCGTTCCGTTATCACCCCCACTGACGAATGTGTTACCATCAGGGCTGATAGCTACTGACCTAAGTCCGTTACGACCAGTCAGTGTTGATTTTAACTCTCCTGTTCTTAGGTCCCAGATTTTGATCGTTCCATTATCACCCCCACTGATGAATGTGTTACCATTAGGGCTGATAGCTACTGACTCAACTGGGCGATCATGACCGATCAGGGTATTAATTAAGGTTGCATTGGTAATATTTTTCTGAGTCGGGAATATTGGTACTAAAGGCTGTAAAACCTCCCCATTACGAGCCTTGTAGATTTCACCTTGAATTTGGCGGATCTCTGTTTGCAGTTCTATTTTTTCAGATTGCAAGGTTTGGATAGTACCATGTAGTTGAGCCGCTTCCTCATTCAATCCCAACAAATTCCTTTGACTTTCTTGAGTTTGGTGTCTTAGTTGTCTCTGCAATTCCTCTACTCGTCGATATTCTTGCTGATGAACTTGAATCGCCTCTAAGATAATCTGTTGTTCTAATTGCAGGCGATCAACTTCTGGTTTTAGGGCACTAATACGAGATACCAATTCTTCATATTCTCCTTTGAGTCTAGTACTAGTTGTCTCTAGTTTTTCTTTCATCTGGTGACTAGATTCTAGGGTTTTCACTTCTGCTTTTAAGGCTGTTATCCGTGTTTCTAGTGCGGCTATTTCTTGCTTTTTCTGAGAAAGTAATTCTAGATGTTTCACCTGAGTGATAAGAGCTTGCTGTTGCTTTTTCTGCTGCTGACGAGTAACAGCAGCGCCAATAATAGTGCTTATAATAGATACTGTACTCTGAACTATACTATGAACAGATGGCAAAAGGCTAGCAACAATTCCAATCCCTAGTGAAATAAGTATTATTACTATCCAATCAGATTTATCTTTACTCATGAATTTCTTAGTACAGTTAGTATTTTCTCAAAAAATATAATACAACGTAATTAGTCACTGCAATAAGAAAGATTAATTGAGAATGGACAAAAAAGGTACATGGACAGTATCATAGAGGACATTAGAGACTAAGCTGAGTGCTGTAGAAAAAGAGTCTGAAGAACTTCAGATTTTAGATTTTAGATTTTAGATTAGAAGAATTCAATCTAAAATCTAAAATTGGCTCTGCCATTTGGGTGGTCACTTAGTAGCCATGATGTTTAGCTTCTTGGAAACCATGCGACTCCAAGGCAAGAATGCTGTTGAGGAACTCTTTAACTTGTTAGCTTTTCGTCCTTCTTTACCAGATGCAGATTCCTCTGCATTGACCTAGAACTTATTGGTATTTCATTCTCAATAAGTTCTGTCTCTTGCGGTGACTAATTACAATACAACGTTAGTGAAAGCTCTTGCTGCCAATTCCGTAATATCTTCTATCTGAGGTCAATAGAATATGCTGCCATGTCTTAATAACCTCTTTTTCTACATCTTTTAAGTTCACCATGCTTGTGGCGGGTTTGATCTCAATTTGCTGTAATACTCTCTTCTCTCAGACCAAACTTACTGAGGTTTTAAAGTTTAGTTAAAAATACAATGTCCTAGATGGATTTTATCCCATATCGAAGGAATCTTTACTCTGAAAGAGTAGGATAATTCAATTCCATGGGATCTAATTGATAGTAGCGTTGTAGTTGCTGATAAAGTGCTGGGTTACTAGATAACAATTGATGTGGCCTTTCAAAGAAAGTCTCAGTTGCTACAGCAAAAAATTCCGTGGGGTTGGTTGCACCGTAGCTATTCATTACAGTATTTCTACCTTCGAGAACATCATTACGAAGTTGCTGATATGCCTGGGTTGCCACCTGAGACCAAATAGAATAATCTGAATTCCGTTGTAAAATTGGTACCCCATCAGCTTTACCATCCTCTTGATCTAGCTGGTGGGAAAATTCATGAAGAATAACATTGCGTCCATCTTGCCAGTTAAGGGTGTCTTGTTTTACTTGCTCCCAAGATAATATTAGTTGGTCTTTTGCCCATGATTCACCTAGCCTAGCTACTTGTCTTTCTTCGACAACATAATTTTCTATATAGGTGGTTTCCTTGGCAATGTAAGTACTGGGATAAATCAAAATTGAACACAGCCTGGGAAAATATTGTCCTCTTTCATTGAGTAAAAGTAAACAGGCAACTGCCGCAACGACAAGTTTCATTTCCTCTGTTACCTGTAATCCTCTGCAACCAATAAATTGCTTTTCTGTTAAGAACACTTGAATGTGTCCCTGCAATCGCTTTCTTTGGTCAGAAGATAGATGGATATATATAGGAAGATTATTTTCAATAATGGCATTCCAAAGCGGAGGAAAATTACGACGTTTAAGACGATTTCTTCTACTTTTAATCAGGATAGGATTAGCGAAAATCCCAGTGATAATTAATCCTATGATCAAAAAGGCAATTATTGTTTGAATCATTGATTTTGAGCATTTTAGCGATCGCACCTATTAGGGAACTGGACAGAAAAAATCATTACATGGAAGAGTTAGCCCAATCTCGGTAAATGGTTGATTGATATTTCTAGTTGTGCTACCTTCTAATTCAGTCTAGTCCCATTACCCTACGATAATGTGGCTCTAATTCAATCACAGCTTGAGACTGGTGCTGTACTTCCCACTGACTACGGTTAAATAATTCTTGTCGCAGTTCATCAACTTTGACAGTGGTAACTTGACCATCGGCAATAATTTGGTTGCCGTTGACCCAAACACTATGGACAACATTGCTGGGACGACCTAAGACTAACAAGCCAATGGGATCTGTGCGGGGCAGTAATGATAGGGTGTTGAGGTCGTAGAGTACTAAATCGGCTTGTTTACCAACCACTAGGGAACCAAGTTGGTCTGCTATATGCAACCCCTTCGCACCTCCTAGTGATGCCATTTCCACTGCCTGTGGAGGTGTAATCCAATTTTGATAATCTATATCTGTAACGTTATGCAATATAGAACCGATTTTGATCGCTTCTAGTAAGTCTTGGGAATCATTACTAGAGGCACCATCACAACCAAAAGTCACATTAACGCCAGCTTGACGATATTTAATAATAGGGGCAATACCGCTACCTAAGCGCAAATTACTCAAGGGGTTGTGAACAACCGTAGATCCAGTTGCTGCTAAGATAGCAATATCTGGATCCGTTAACCACACACAATGGGCTAAGGTAGTGCGATCGCTCAAATAGCCAATCTTATTTAAATGTTCAACAGCAGTACAGCCATATTTTTCCTGGGACAGCCTTTGCTGAGCTTTGGTTTCCAAGAGGTGGGAGTGACGGCAAAGATTGTAAAGGTTGCTTAACTGGACACACCCCATAAATAACGCATCGCTACACAACTGAATCCCTGTTGGTGCAACTAGGATATTTACTCCCTGCTCTGGACAGTGGAATTTTCTCACGGCCGCTTCGATAATGGCTAAAGTATCCGCTGTTGAACGAAAATAGGGTGTGTGGATAAGAGTTGTTTCTCCAGAGGGGATACCAGCATCTAAGGGTTCATCTTGAATTAGGGGAGCAATAAAAGCTCGAATCCCCACTTTCTGGTAAGCGCGGACGGCAGCAGCAATGGTTTCTAATTCCTGTCCGGGAATTAATACCAGATGATCCACTAAGCTTGTACCACCGGAAAGTAGGGTTTCTACCGCTGTCCCCAGGGCACTCAGATAAATTTTTTCCAGATCCAAGGGAGTAGACTCATAGAGTTGTGTCAACCACAACTCCAGAGGTAACATTGACATCAGTCCCCGTTGCCACATTTCTGAGGAGTGGGTGTGAGCATTGAAGAAACCAGGCAGTAAGAGTTTATTTTTCCCGTCAACTACCGTGGGGAGTTTCTCTAGCTGGGGAGCAATGGCTACAATTTTGCCATCTCCAACCTGTACATCCACGTTTGTGTAACCATCCTCCACTGGAATCAGAACATTTTGAATCGTAAAATGGGCAGGTGTCATCTAGACTGGCTCCTATTATTTGCCTAAGTTGCGTTTCATTTGTTCCAACTCATCTTGAGTTTCCCAGCGACGGAACTGTTCTTCTAATTCGTCAACACCAGTATAAGTGGTGGGATTTTGCCAGCCATTGGTTTCCAGTTTTTGTTGGGCTTGGGCCTTAGCACGGGCCGTCTGGACTTGAGCTGCTTTGGTTTGTACTTCCTGACGCCGCTGCTGAATTTTGTGCAGTAGTCCCTGGGATTGGGTAATCCGCTCCTTTAGCCCCTGCATTTGTCCCCATTGCTGATTTCCCTCTCGCAACAGTGCCGCTTCTCGCTGGCCTGCTGCTGTTGCTAAATCCTCTCTGCCAGCAGTCTTTGCCTTTTGAGTGCGGATGTGCCAACGCTGGATTTCCTGCGCGGTGGAAAGAATTTGGTCTTGCGATCGCTTTTCCTGTAGTTGTAAATCTGCAATCAGTTTTAAGGTGTCTTCCTCTTGCTCTCGCAGCTGTTCTAACAGCGCCTCTAATTCCAGATGTGGATTATTCCGCAAGAATTCTTCTAACCGACTTTCCAGAAACCTACTCAAATCATCAAATAAGCCCACTGCCAGAACTCCAGAGGTCAAGTGTGCGACTATTTAAGTTTAGCAAGGATTTTAAGTAAAAAATATTTCTCCCCAGTTAGATAGGGGAGAGAATCCCCAACGTTGGTTTTTGCTGCTATTCGTCACTCAAAACTGGTTAGGGACTTCCAGAAATTAAATTATCCCAATTTATGGACTCAACATGACTGTTACTTCCTCTGCTCGCCTAGGAATTCGATATTTTTTTAGTTGGAAGTCCCTTAGGGACTTCCAGAAATTAAATTATCCCAATTTATGGACTCAACACGACTGTTACTCCCTCTGCTCGCCTAGGAATTCGATATTTTTTTAGTTGGAAGTCCCTTAGCGATCGCCACATTTTCTATATGGTGAGGCACTTACCTAAATTAGCATAACAAGTACGGTAGAGCAGCAAGCTCTTGTTAAGCAAATACAAAATCGAATAAGTGGTGAGCCGTTTCTAACTTAGAACAATGGGGAATTATCCACTCCCGTCCCTGCTGATCTAAGACTATGGCTTGATTGCGATCGCTACCAAACCCAGTATCAGGTTGATCAATAGGATTAGCGACAATAAAATCTAACTTCTTACTGTGTAACTTTTCCCGTGCCGGGGTAACAATATCCCCTGTCTGTGCGGCAAAACCAATTAAACGTTGATGGGGTTGTTTGATTTTCCCTAAGTTAGCAATAATATCTGGTACTGGTTCTAGGGGTAGAGATGCGGGGAGCGATCGCTTGGGCAGTTTCTCTGGACTATAATCTCTAGGTCTGATATCGGCTACTGCTGCTGACATGACTATGATATCCGCATTGGGTAGATGCTCTAACATTACCTGCTCCATCTGTTGGGCACTAAGTACTGGTATGGCATCTACACCCAAAGGTGCAACCCAATCCGCTACCCCATGCACTAGTGTCACCTTTGCCCCCCGGTGGAATGCGGCTTGAGCTAGGGCTAATCCCATTTTGCCTGTGGATGGATTACCAATAAACCTCACCGGATCTAAATACTCTCGCGTCCCCCCAGCACTAATCAGCAGCCGCTTCCCCGCTAAATCTCGCTTTCCTTGGGTGTGTAACAGTGATTGAATGTACGCCAAAATTTCCGGTGGTTCAGCCATTCTCCCTGCACCGACGCGATCGCATGCCAGTAACCCAGAGGCTGTACCTACCCCATGATATCTCTGATCGATTAGTAGCTGTTGCCAATTTCGCTGCACTGCTAACTGTTCCCACATATCCGTATTCATTGCCGGCGCTAGGATTACGGGGCAGGTGGCAGCTAGGACTGTATTTGTCAGTAAATTGTCGGCTATACCCCAGGCTAACTTGGCTAGGGTATTAGCCGTCAATGGAGCGATTACCAATACATCGGCCCATTCACCTAATTGGATATGCAGGGGACGGGTGTGAGTTGGTTGCCAGAAATCATCATCTGTGTATGCTGGATGACGGGATAGGGTTGCTAAAGTCAGAGGGGTGATAAATTTGGTAGCTGAAGGGGTGAGAATGACACGCACTTCCACCCCACTTTTAAATAGCGTCGAAACTATCTCACAGGTTTTGTAAGCAGCGATCCCGCCACCTACAGCAATTACAACCCGTCTCGAAGATTTTGGATTTGACACAGATGGTGTTGACATCTTCGGTTTAATTGCCCAGCATCTCCCATTTTAGCGAGTCAACGCCATTGCCAGTTGCTACGCTTCATCGTAAGGTTCCAAATCTAACAGATGGATGTAGGGTTCAACTAACTCCGGACGCTGAAATGCAATTGCTCTGAGCAAATGCCAATCATTTAAGCCCTCAAAAGCATTACTGTAATTATCAAGCTCTAGACGTGTAGCTAGCTGTTCCACCTCGGTTGCTGTCATGGCAGCAATTTCTTTCTTAGAAATGCTTAGAGTTGTCATAGTGCTTGCCCCTCCCTTTTACAGTATGCGCCTTCCGCTTTGGGTTCATACGCATTGAATGCAGTTACCCAATCCAATATATATTACTCACTAGAGGGCAGGAATTTTGTAAAATTTTACCAGTTTCTGACCTAAATCTGTTAAAAGGATGTAATCCTCACTGAGGAATTGTATTCACTACGAAATCTCGTAGTAACTTCAGCATTTGGGGACTGATTTCATGTCCCGTATCAAATTCGTGGTATTCTACTATTCCTCCCAAGGATTCTACAACTTCCCTTGCCCGTAAAGCCGCAGACAGAGGTATGACCGTATCTTGCCTACCATGCATAATTAGAATTGGTGGCAAACTGCTTTTAGCTGTATTTCCCGCCCCAGGGTGCAAATACCCACTCATGACAACTAAACCTGCTAAGGGTAATTCTAAGCCCACGTCCAAGGTCATAGCCCCACCTTGGGAAAAACCGCTCAAAATTGTCCGTGATAATGGTATGCCTGTATTACCTTCTATCGATTTCAACCAGTCTGTTAACAGCAGCCGACTTTCTAGCAACCCTTGAAACCGATTTTCCTCCCGCAGGTCATACCATGCTCTACCCCCAGGAGAATGGGGGTAGACAAAAGGGGCATTAGGAAAGAGGAATTGATAATTGGGTAAATTCACAAACGGTAACAGAGATGCCACATCTTGGGCATTTGCACCCCAACCGTGTAAAGTCACAATTAAACCTGGAGGCGTTACTCCTGTCTGTGGGGAAACTTTAATAAAATCTAAAGTTTTAGTCATGGTGGCAGTACGAGAATTGGGTTAGGAATATTAGCCATTATTCACTTTAGATAATTAATTGCAACCCCATCTAACGTCAATACTGTTGCAATTTTTGCATAGGGAGGCTTTGCCATTGCTGCCCTTAGCCTCTCGACTGTAAGAGGCACGAGGCAGCTATGAATCCCCATAAATAAATTTAGGGGATTTAATCAGGACGTAGTATTTCTGGCGCTACGCGTCTCGAAACCCAGATTTTTTGGTTTTTTATCAATAAATTTAGGGGATTCAGACCCTGTGGGATAGCACCCAACTAAAAGATATAATCTAAACTCCAAATTCAAGTAACAGCTGGGATAAAGTTGATGCTACCAGACATCCAAGTAAAGGTTAGTGTTGTAGGATTGTTTGTTGAGGGTGATGAGGTACTACTGATTCACCAAATCATGCTGCCAGAAGCTGATTGTTGGGATTTGCCAGGAGGTAGACTAGAACCTGGAGAGAGCCTTCTTGACGGCTTAGTAAGAGAAGTTAAGGAAGAAACAGGTTTAGATAACTTTCAAGTACAAGGTCTATTGACTATTGTGGAAAATAGAGATTTTGAGACGCGCTAGCCCTGAGGAAAATATGGAGTTACATAAGTACAAAATTCTTCTCAAAAATCAAATTTAGTCCAAACTCCAGTTTCTCAAGGAAATTGGGTAACTTTGTCTTGCCATTCTCTTAATTGCTGGTTGAATCCAAATTAGTCCAAACTCCAGGTAGATACACCACTCCGGGCCCTGCGAGCCAATCAACACCAAGCATACATAGCAGCAATTAGATGTGTATTTGATAGTCCCAAACACCGCCGGGAACTATCGATCAACAGCAGACAACTAGTTGAAGCGGAATTCACTTGGGACATTGCTGGTCAGCGTTACAAGCAAGTTTGCCGGGGACTTAACCCAGGACAAAATTGATCAACTTGCCAGGTACCACAATCACCTTTTTAATCTCCTTGCCCTCAATGTATCGCTGGGTCACTTCTGATTGACGGGCATACTGTTCCAAGGTGGACGGATCGGCTTGTGCTGGTACTTGAATTGAACCACGGGTTTTACCCATAATTTGAATTACCAAAGTAATTTCATCGGCTACCAAAGCTGCAGGATCAAAGGCCGGCCAAGTTTGGGTGTGGACTGAATCGGTATTCCCCAATAAATGCCACAACTCCTCGGCAATGTGGGGAGCAAAGGGTGCCAATAGGACTACTAAAGTCTCAATCCCTTCTAGATAAATTGGTGAGTCTTTACAACTGGCATCGGTGAGACCGTTGCTTAATTTCATCAGTTCGGAAACCGCTGTGTTGAATTGATATCCATCCTCCACATCTTCCGTCACCGCTTGAATAGCAGTGTGAATGGTCCGGCGCAAATCTTTTTCAATTTTCGACAGTTCCCCATTCTGGGCCACTGACTGAGGTCGAAAATCCGTGACTAACCGCCACACCCGGTTTAAAAACCGGAATTGTCCTTCTACATCCGCCTCGTCCCATTCCAGGTCTTTTTCTGGTGGTGCTTTGAATAAAATGAACATCCGCGCTGTGTCTACACCATATTTGGTGATGACATCCTCTGGCGCGACACCGTTACCCTTGGACTTAGACATAGTAGTGTAGAGGCGTTGCAGCGGCTCCCCTGTCTGGGGGTCCCGGGGATCGGCAGGATCAACTAAATGGGAGGGAATCCATTTATCTTTCCCCCCCTTGAGGGGATTTAAGTAAGTTAAACCCTGGACCATACCTTGAGTTAACAGCCTTTGGAAGGGTTCATCAAAGTTCAACAAGCCGCGATCGCGCAGTACCTTGGTGAAAAAGCGGGAATACAACAAATGTAAAATTGCGTGTTCAATTCCACCCACGTACTGATCTACAGGCATCCAGTCATTAGTTTTATTAGGGTCGAAAACCTGTTGGGGATTCTGAGCATCAGGGTAGCGGAGGAAATACCATGAGGAATCGATGAATGTATCCATAGTGTCGGTTTCCCGGCGGGCAGGAGTGCCACAACTAGGACAGGAGACATTTACCCATGTTTCTAATTGGGCTAAAGGCGAACCGCCACGTCCTGTAAATTCCACATCTTCTGGTAACTCCACTGGCAAATCTGCCTCTGGCACTGGCACGATGCCGCAGTGGGGACAATGGATTACGGGAATTGGTGCCCCCCAGTAGCGTTGTCGGGAAATCAACCAATCCCGCAGACGATACTGAACCCGCAGTTTACCTAAGCCTTTTTGGGCAGCGTATTCAACGATAGCTGCCTTGGCATCGGTGGCAGTCATGCCACTAAAGATGCCGGAATTGATCAAGGTTCCTGGTTCTGTGTAGGGATTGTCATAGTTAATGATAATCAGCGGTGGATCTGGCTGTTGAAAATCCACATCAGCCACTGCCTCTGGTGGCACAATAACGAACTCAATCGGCAAATTATAGTTATTGGCAAATTTGAAATCCCGTAGATCATGGGCAGGAACACCCATCACTGCCCCGGTACCATACTCGTACAGTACATAGTCGGCAATCCAGATCGGTACTTCTTCCCCGGTGAATGGGTTGATGGCTTTACCACCTGTAGGAATACCGCGTTTGGGTTTGTCTTCAGCAGTACGTTCCAATTCGCTTTGACTAGCCACCTCTTTGATAAACGCATCCACTGCTGCTTGCTGTTCTTTGGTGGTGATGCGTTTAGTTAGGGGATGTTCTGGTGCTAAAACGAGGTAACTGACACCGTAGACTGTGTCTGGGCGAGTGGTATAGACGGGGATTTTTGCCTCTGCCCCGACAATGGGAAATTCTAAATACGCCCCTATGGACCTACCTATCCAGTTTGCCTGCATCAATTTCACCCGCTCTGGCCAACCTGGCAGTTTATCTAGGTCATTGAGCAGTTCTTCCGCATAATCAGTAATCTTCAAAAACCACTGTCGCAGGAGCTTGCGTTCCACTTTCGCCCCACTGCGCCAAGAGCGTCCTTCGCTATCAACTTGCTCGTTTGCCAATACAGTTTGGTCAATGGGGTCCCAGTTGACTGCTGCTTCCTTTTGGTAAGCTAACCCAGCTTGCAAAAACTGGAGGAAGATCCATTGTGTCCATTTGTAATAGTCCGGTGAACAAGTGGCAACTTCAGACTCCCAATCAATGGATAATCCCAGACGTTGTAATTGCTGCCGCATTTGGGCAATATTTTGATACGTCCACTTAGCTGGGGGTACACCTCTGTCAATGGCTGCATTTTCTGCCGGTAATCCAAAGGCGTCCCACCCCATTGGGTGCAATACCCGATACCCCTGCATTCGTTTTAAGCGAGCAACTACATCTGTAATTGTATAATTACGAACATGACCCATGTGCAGGCTACCGGATGGGTAGGGAAACATGGATAAGGCGTAGAATTTTGGCTTGTCTTTATTTGTAGGTGTTTGCTCTATTCCGGTTTCCAGCCATGTCTTTTGCCATTTTTCCTCAATTGCGGCTGGGCTGTATCGGGAGTCAACTGAATCACGCATTTTTAATACTTTTAGCTGGAGCTATTATTTTGATTATCATATCTGATCGCTTAAACGACCATTATTTATTTTCAGCATGACAAGTGCAGAAATTGGTTGAGATTAGGGACTTCCAACTAAAAAAATATCGAATTCCCAGGGGAGCAGAGGGAGTAACAGTCGTGTTGAGTCCATAAATTGGGATAATTTAATTTCTGGAAGTCCCTTAAGAACTGGTCCGGTAGACTTATGGAAGAACTAAAACTCACTTCGCGGTTACTGGAATTGGATCTGCCTCAACGTTTGGCGACCTTATTGCTACTCCCTTTCCGCCATAGGAAGGTAACTGTTAGCCGGAAAAAAGCGGTAGAATAGGAAATTTTTGACCGGGAATGGAGTAATTTTGCTCTAATGTTCAGACTTCACCCAATCCCATAAAATTACCCTGACTTTTTGCTGAATATTCTTATACTCATAGTCCCTGATTCTTCGCTTGTAATATAGGAGTACAAAATTGCTAATTTTAACTCATGAGGGTAATTGGGTGATACGTAGATAAAAATAACTGTTTACCAATTTTCCACAAGCAATCCATCCACATAGCCAAAGTCTGAATCATTCGTAGTCAAGCACCAACTATTCTCCAAACAATGAGAGAATCAGGGTTTTGGGGTTTGTGCGGGCGTTGCGCCATGCAGAAACCGCGGCTACGCTAACACCTAATCGTAACACCTCCTTCTCCTCCATAGTTGCTAGTAACATAAAACCCAAAAAATTGGTCTAATCTGAAAAACCTACCTTTGAAAGCCCCTCCAGTAGAAGTAGTTGATGTATCATCCAAAATACAAGTGTTCTAGAAAATACAGTTTGCGGCTGAAGTTTCAATGCCTACACTTACGGGAGAGTTCATTCATGTTTGCTGTGAGATGCGGGGCAATAAATGATCAACTCGCACAACCTATTCCCCGAAATCCCCCGTATAAATGATGTAACTCAATTTGAGATGTGTCCCCAATTACCGTCTCAGCTATGGGTTGGGTTTGGCAATAGGGGTACATGGGGTAGGCTGGGAGGAGAGACCTAGACTAGGAATCAAAATCATCTGGGTTAATACCCATAGCCCGGAGGCGTTCGGCTAGTTGTTCTGCCCGTTGGCGTTCAGCATCCGCTTGTTGTTGTGCAACTTCAGCCCGTTGACGCTCAGCCTCTGCTCGGAGGTATTCTTCATCTGCCCGTTGACTTTCTTCTATCGCCCATTGACGTTCAGCTTCAGCCTGTTGACGTTCTTCATCCGCTAGTTGTTGTGCAACTTCCTCTGGCAGCAGCACCAATGCCCCTACTGCATCATAAAACCGCAACCACACTGCCCGCTCCCGATCTATAGTTCCTTCCCACTTCCCTAACCAAAAACCTAAGGTTTCACACCACAGCCACCCTTGTTCATTAGCCACCAATTCCTGATAGCCTTGGTCCGGTTCCAAGTGCCACCCTTGCAACGATGCACTCTCAAATGGGTCAAACACATAATAATCCACTGTCTGAAAAACCTGCTCGTAAATCTCCTTCTTGATCCCCACATCCTTTTGGGCGGTCGAGGGTGACATCAATTCCACAATCACATCCGGGTAACGTCCACCTTCCTCCCACACCACCCATCCCTGCCTTTGCTTACTACCATCCACATTCAGCACTGCAAAAAAGTCTGGTCCTCGGAAATCTTGGTTCCGCAGTTGGGATTGATTAAAATACACAAACATATTCCCACCGGTGAAAAAGTCATTGCGGTCAGTCCATGCCTGTTGTAACGAACGAATCAAGGTATTCATGGCAATGCGGTGGCGATTACTTTCCAAAGGTTCCCCATCATCAAAGATTAAGTCATCAAGGGGCACCTCTGGTCCCCAAGTCTCCTGACTGACGGTTTGACCACTGAGTGCTTTGGTTACCTCAACTGACATGGTCTATTCTCCCGGTTCACGCTTCTTTAGTCAATATCTTCAGCTTATCGCTCCCCTATGCCTTTGTCCCCCAAGGTTATCCAGCCATGACCTTAGGGAATGAGACCGTTTGGGGATATTTACTATACTTTACCGACCCTAGGGTTCTCACTGCACTGGATGAGTTAGAAGATTATCACCCCTCTAAAGACATAGCCGCAAACCTTTACCATCGACAGTGCATCGAAACTTATACCCCCACAGGATCATCCTTGGGTAAGGTCTGGGCTTACTTGATGAACGAAGAGCAAGTGGTGCAACTAGGAGGGACTGCCCAAAATAATAGCTGGTGGAGCAGCCAGTCTTCGATTTAGTTAATGTCCTGTGAATCGTCTAATTGTTTGGGTGTTGCCTGGTTAACTGGCTTTTTCTGTGGGGCGATCGCTGCCTTAGGAATTTCAATTACTGGGCTATTTAATCCCACCATCAGCGGCGAAACTGGGACGACGAGATCGCTAGTTGTTGGTGTGGATTCGACTTTGGCACGCTCTGCTAGTTCCACAGTTCTCGATTCACTACCTGGTAAAAAGTTATATCCTAAGCTGATCACAAAAGCAGCAGCTGTTGCACCACTAAATACTAAAGCTACATGAGAACGGCGATTCAGCCTTGTGAAAATCTGCTGGACCTTCACTTTTGGTAGCTGTTGATCCTCTGGAACTGGCAAAGTTCGTAAACTCTGCCTTAGCTTTAATAATCGGACGTACAAACATCTAACTGAGGCATCTGTTGCCAGCCATGCTTCTACTTGCTTGCGTTCATCTGCTGTAACCTCACCATCGAGGTAAGCACTCAGTAACTCGAAGCGATCGCGCTTCACCATATCCATAACTACCCGCTGATTCGTTGGAATAATGTAAAATTGAGCATCCGTGTATATTTTAATATTTTAATATTAAATTATTGTACTGGTCAAAACAGTAGATGAATGGGAAAAATTGGTGATTTTTTTGGCTACTTTACAGGGGAATTCGGCATATTTCTTTAAGTCTGCTATGAGGTAGAAAATAGATCCAGTAAATTTAAGCATCAAGATAGTTTTGCAACTGAGATTGCAACCTAGATCTAGCCCTAGCTATGCGCGACTTCACTGTTCCTAAAGAAACACCTGTAATTTCTGCTATTTCCTCATAAGCCATGCCTTCAATTTCCCTGAGGACGATAGTAGTCCGAAAAACTTCCGGCAAATCGGCGATAGCCTCCCGAAGTTGCTCATAAAATTCTCTAGTTGTCAGTTCCTCTTCTGGTCCAGGTGTATCTCCAGCAATTTCCCATTCCATTTCCCCATCATCAACCGAACGAGGAGCATCTAAGGACAAGGGACTGACAACTCGCTTGCGTTTACGTAACTCATCGTAAAATAAATTAGTAGCAATGCGACTTAGCCAACCCCGAAACTTAGTAGGCTCCTGTAGTCGGTTAATATTCCGATATACCCGAATCCAAACTTCTTGAGCCAAATCAGCTCTATCTGTCCAATCTGGAGCTAGGTGGTACAAAACCCTATCGACTTGAGTCTGATAGCGGCGTAACAGTTCTGCAAACGCAACGCGATCAGGCCGCAGTCCTGTTTGACAGCGTAAAATGAGGTCGTAATTGGAGATTTTGTCAACTTGCACCGATGCTTCCGCAAACCTTGCATCAACCGTTGACCAGGATACAGTAATCGATTGGCTCATAGATCATGCTAGGTGTAAATGATCCTGTTTTCTCTAGACTGCGCTAGCTCAAGAGAAGTTCCTAAGAGTGGGGACTCTTAACTTTAGATTTTAGATTAGGGGACAACAGATCCATCTCTCTCCCTGCTCGTGACTGTAGCTAAAAAAACTGTGATTTTTGAGTTTTTACTCTAAAATAGTGGCTGATCTACTTATGTTTGGCTGGTAATTAGAGCCAGCATTAGCTGACTTGAGTATATGAACTTGACAAAATAAACTGAGGGAAAATGTAATTGTGATTGCTAGCAATATTTTTTCCAACATGGTCTTTCTCCCACCCACACCATTAATGATTGTCTATGGCATTTTTAAGATGCCAAATACCAGGCTGATCCCCCGGAGTTTTCCATCACTGGGGTTTCTTGCCTTGGATTTTCAGTTGGGAAAGGTCCTTATAGTCCTAGTTTGCCCAGGAGTATTAGCATAAGTATTAGCAAACTGATAAGAATTGATAAATTTTTGTTATTTAGCCAGTGACACTAAACAGTTTAGATAGATATGTCAGGGATATGGTAAAAAATGAATCTCTAGCACGTAAGGTGATGTTACTCTGTCTTGGTACAGCAATCGTATCTCTGGCTGTCCATTGGCGCATTACAACAACAGTAGGGTATCTAGCAAAAGCTAAAAGTCATCCAGAATTCAGTTATCGGCATACCTCTCAAGATGTTGTGGGAGAAATTGCCCTAGGTGCACAGATACCAACCTCTCCCTCAAGATCTAGGAAGATAAACATCGCCGAAAATGTCCACTGGGTAGGCTCAGGAGTAAGATCGAGTCCAGTGGTTTCCAGTGCGCCAAAATCAGCCGATACATTTAAAGCAAGTAACATCCAAGTTATAGTAGTTTTGAGCGACCGTCGTGTCTATGTCTACCGTCACAATGAAGTCATAGCTAGCTACCCCATTGCTGTTGGGAAAAAAGGGTGGGAAACACCCACAGGCAACTTCCAAGTGATGCATATGCAACACAAACCTGTGTGGAGACATCCCATCACTGGCCAGGTATTTGCCCCTGGATCTAGCAGTCCTTTAGGCGATCGCTGGATTGGCTTTTGGTCAGATGGACGCGATGAAATTGGTTTCCATGGTACCCCGGAGATCGACTTGGTAGGAACTGCTGTGTCTCATGGTTGCCTGAGAATGCGGAATGCTGATGTCCGGTTGCTGTATAACCAAGTAAGCGTAGGGACACCAGTGTTGGTACGGAAATAATTCTAGAAGGCTGGTAATGGGTATGGGAAACAATCAATTACCAGCATTGACATATATGAAACTAAGTTTCAGGTTTTTGCTCAAAACTAGGGGCGTATGCTTGGAGTAAGCTACTGACTTGACGTAAAACCTCATTCTCCGTAGTTTTGCCCACCACTGGCGTTCTGTTCTCATTGGGTTGGTTGAGGTTGCAGTCAATAGCTTCGGTGATTTGCTGGGAGATCAATTCTTGAAGATCGGTCTTAGCACGTTGACGCTGGTAGCTAGCACCTTCCTCAGTGGTGGCATACAGAGGTGGCAGACGATTGAGGGCATAAGCGGCAATTTCACCAACATCCAAAGAGTTTTCACTAGTAGCCTCAATTTCAGCGATACGGGCGATAGCTTCAGTCAGCACCAACTCTTCCATAACATTAATAAATTTTTTACGAGGTACTGCAACTACCTGACCAATTAAAAGTGCCCCCATCAGCCGATCTAATGCCATGTACTCCTCAATGTTGAGATCCGAGGCATTATCACAGATCCGCCCGACTTCTGATTCCATTGCTGGTGTCAGATAACCATCCTGGAGAGCTTGTTCAACAATTTTTTCTATACTCATAAAACTCATCTTTGTTAATTTAAGCCACTCGAGCAAGTTAGGGACGGTACTAACTTAATTTATTTTGCCTAATTTGGGTCAAATATTACAACAACCTCACACTTACTATCACTCTTTAGGTGATAACTGCATTATCATGTACCTAAAAACCTTGGTAAACACTACCCATCCAGAGGCTGGAGTAATAAATTCCAGGATACACGGATTCCTATAGTATTAATTCTAGGACTTACGCACTGTACAAATCTACCATTATATGTATGGACGAAATTACGTCGTTTTAAGCTTTGATGGATAACCTATGGCTAGCGCCACGCTGCGCTATCGGATAAATAGCGTTGGCGTAGCCGCCGTCTCGGCAATCTCTTACGAGACGCAACGCGCGTTCGCTCAAAAATCTATGGCTAACGCCACGCTGCGCTATCAAAAAATCACGTGAAAGTGCCCGAAACTTCCTGTCAATGTGTAAGTCCTAAATTCTTCACAAATTCGCCATTAGGGTAACGACGTACACTATGGCTGGTGGTGATGGGGCTGACATTTGGACTATGCCAATAGTTTCTTGATATTGGTAAGGCTCTGAAGGTATCCACCCGTTGAGGTTTGGACTCTGGATGCGGATAGATAGGTGATCCCACCATGGGGCGATTTCGCAGATGCACTGACAAAGTTTGCACCTCAGCATCCCCATAAACCGTCAACAGCCAAATTCCAGGTCTTTCTGAGGGACTTGTAGGGATGAAGGCTCGATACTGATGGGGAGCAACTGCAAATGACGGGTATACTCTACCACCTAAATTTACCACTGGGTTACTGCTATTATCTGGAGTACTGAGATTGATGATGACCGCCAGAGTATCACCTAACTCAGGGTTACTAGGAGTTAATAGGACCTGTAGAGCCTCGGCAGGTAGGACTAAGGTAAAGGGGAGAATCGCAAATACTCCCAGAAAAAAAATTTTTAGCTGGTGCTTGACGGTTAAAGTTTCAAGACCAAAAAACTGCAATTGATTTTTGGAGGGAGCAGGGAAAACAGTAGAGGTGTACGGAGTTTTGTTCAAAAATATTCCTATATTTCAAGATAAACCGTATGAATACTGACAAATTTAACCAAACCAGACCAGCCAAAGAGGAAGTGCTAAAAACAACCCCCCAAAGGTCAAAGCAATGCTGCTAGCTAATAGGTTTCGATCAAGTTCATAAACTTCTGCCAAAATCAGTACAGAAAGTCCTGTGGGCGTACCCGACATTAGCACCAATATTAACCGCTGTTCACCTGTTACACCGAGGTAGGTTGCACTTAGGCCTACTAGCATCGGGACAATGAAGACTTTGAGGATGCTAGCAAGTGAGGCTATTTCTGGACTTTTCCACTCTTTCATTGTCCTCAGGCGTAGACCCACTAGTAGCAAAGCTAGGGCAATTACTACCCAAACTGCTTGATCTAAACCTGATTCAACTATCCCTGGTAACTCCACAAACTGGGTATTTAGTCCAATGAAAAATGTCCACAGGCTCGGAACAGTTACGAGATCTCGTAACTGTATCCACCAATGGTTTTTGATTTCTCTTTTGCCGAAGTAACTAGCGATGAGAACAGCAATACCGTATGTACCAACAACGTTATTGGTAACGCTAAATAGTATCGCCCAGTCTGTATTTTCTGGGCTAGTTAGTACCTGGGTGAGCGTCAGGCCGACAAAGCCAGTGTTACCCAAAATGGCCGCCAGAATAAAACTGCCTAAAGTTGCTCTTGTTGGGGAGTCCGAGGCATCTTTTCCTCGGGTAAACCATTGCCACCCCCACCATACCAATAGTGATAAACCTATACTTAGCAGTAAGACCCCCACTGCTATCCCTGTGATCAGTTTGCCATTGGTTAAATCAGTATGACGCGCCAGCACCAGCAGTTGCAGGGGGACTCCAACCCAGAAAAGTGCTTGACCCAGTAGCTTTATAAAACTCTCTGGGGTGAAATTGGAGATGAGAAGTCCTAGACCTATCCAGATAAATAGAGGAGTGTAGGCATGGAATAGGGTTTCAATCATCCGGAAATTCCTGGGTTGTGTGTCTGACTTTTCCCGTTATCTATTTTGAGCCAGGGGGCAGGGGGCAAAAGAACTAACAGTTCTGAAAATCCTGTTTGTATCAGGGATTTTCAAACTTCAGCCTCCAGTAAGAACTGCCTCTGGTGGTGTGCAAGGGTTGTCAGACTTCAAGGGAAAAGTCAGGTTGTGTGTAACGATATTATCCTTCATCTTCGTCAATTATTGTACTTCGGTCTAGTAGTAATAAATCACGAAGTTGGTCTGTATCCATGGAGGTCAACCACTCTTCCCCTGCACCGACAACCTGCTCTGCTAGTTGCTTTTTACTTTCAATCATGTCATGAATTTTTTCTTCTAAAGTACCAGTGCAGACAAATTTATGCACTTGCACATTGCGAGTTTGCCCAATGCGAAATACTCGATCTGTGGCTTGATTTTCCACGGCTGGATTCCACCATCTGTCGAAGTGAAATACATGATTTGCCCGGGTTAAATTCAGTCCTACACCTCCAGCTTTTAGGGAGAGAATCATAATCGGTGGTCCCTGGGGGTCATGTTGGAAGCGATCAATCATTTCTTCCCGTTGTTTTTTATTGATACTCCCATATAAAAATAAGATTTCCTGTCCCAGTTGTGCTTCTAAATAGGGTTTTAGTAATTTTCCCCATTCGGCAAATTGAGTGAAAATTAAGGACCGATCGCCTGCTTCTAAAACTTCATCTAACATTTCCTCTAGCCGTTGCAGTTTAGCTGAGTGCCGGGCTTCTAATTTATCCAACTTTAAGTACTGTGCTGGATGATTACAGATTTGTTTGAGTTTGACTAATAAAGCTAAAATCATCCCTCGACGTTGTAGACCTGTGGCCGATTCAATCTGGACTAGGGACTCATCAACCAATTGTTGATACAGGGTAGCCTGTTCGGCACTCAGACCGCAAAATACTGTAATTTCCTGCTTCTGGGGTAAATCTTCAATGATGGTGCGATCGCTTTTCAGACGGCGCAAAATAAATGGTTGTACCAGGGAGCGCAATTGATTTAAAGAAGCTACGTCCCCATATTTTTCTATTGGCATGGCAAACCGCCGCTGGAAAAATTGGCGATTGCCTAAATATCCTGGATTGAGAAAATCTAAAATCGACCATAGCTCTTGCAATCTATTTTCCACTGGCGTCCCCGTCAAAGCTACTCGAAATGTCGTTTCTAATTGCCGCACTGCCTGGGACTGTTTGGCATCCGGATTTTTGACATTCTGGGCTTCATCTAAAACAATGATTTGCCAAGGAATGCTCTGTAATGATTTCAGATCTCGATGAATTAGGGAGTAACTAGTAATCACTAAATCATACTTGGCCACTGCTGCCGCAAAGGCCTTGCCCTTAGGACGTTTCTCCCCATGGTATTGCCAAACTTTCAAACTGGGGGCAAACTTCTTCACCTCTCTTTCCCAGTTACTGACAACCGAAGTAGGACAAACTAAAAGGGTAGGTTTTTCTAGGGCATCCTGTTCTTGGAGGTGAAGCAGAAAGGCAATGAACTGGATAGTTTTCCCCAGTCCCATATCGTCTGCTAGACAGGCACCTAAACCCCAACGTTCGAGAAAAGCTAGCCACGCGGCTCCCCGTTGTTGATAGGGCCGTAATTCTCCCTGGAAGTTCATTGGTGTGGGTAAAGGGGCAATTGCCTGATTATCTGTCAGTGCCCCGACCAATTCTCGTAATGCCCCTGATGTATCAAAGCTCACCACTGGTAATTTCCCAATTGTCTGGGTATCTCCAGTACTTAAGTGGAGCGCATCTTCTAACGAAAGGGTCATTTGGTCTTTGCGGGCAGCAAAAAAGGCTTGGGCTGTTCTAATATCTTGGGGACGCAATTCTACCCACTCCCCGTTAATTTCCACCAGGGGACTATTTTTCGCCACCAGCCGCTCAAACTCAGCTTTCGTAATTGTCTGGCCGCCAATTGCTAACTGCCATTGAAAATTTAACAAACTTTGCAAGCCCAAACGTCCCTGCTTGGGAGTTTCGGCGGTAATTTTTAAACCTAATCGGTTTGCCCACCCTTCACGATTGGCTAAACTAGGCGGTAAAATCACCCCTAAACCGCTGTCTTCTAACCGCCAAGCGACGGATTTGATAAATTCATAAGCCTGCACTGGGTCAAGATGACAGAATGTCGGTAATTCCGTTGTCAAACTATCTGCCACCGCTGCACACCATCGCGAAGCCAAACCCAAACCCCGGAGGAAGGTTTCCTGGGGCTGGAGGATTTGGCGATTTTGCTCAACTAGGACCTCAACTGGATGTTGCCAAATTGTTGCCGCAGCCACTAGAAAATTCGAGTCATCTGCTGCTTGGAGGAAATACTCTAAAATCCAATGTGTCTCCCCAGATGCTGGGGGACGCAGTTGGAAACAGGTGTGAAATAACTGGTTAACAGCTAATTGAGACTGTAGGGGCAAAGTCCAAGCCTTAAGTGCCAGGGCTAGTCGTTCCAGATCCCTTGGGTCCGCATCCACCGTGTCAGACGGACTAGTTAAAGCTAGCAACCACTGCCGCACCTGAGCAGGCAAAGAGGCCTTGAGCTTAGGTTCCATTGATGGTGCCAGTTGCCTCACTTGGACATCAATTATACTATTGAGAAACGCCAAAAGTAATTCCCGTGGTGGTAGTGGTAGATCTACAACTAAATCAAGCCGATCTCCCTGATAGGTGTGACAAGCCAGTGGCATCTTGGCGGCAAATTTTTCTAATCGGCTAGCATCTACTGCACTATCTAGTAAGACTTGCCACTTAGCATGGCAAAAGTCGTCGATAGTTGGTAAAAATTTGCAACGGGAGATTAAATCTAAACACCACCGACTAATTTGCACCCAAAAGCGGATATCTGCACCAAGAAAAGGTGCTGCATTGAGAGGTAGGGTAGTGAGAAATTTGCTAGCAGCAGGGGGATGGAGTGCAAAACCCTCCACTTGCCAGGGTTCCAGGTACTGGGGAGATGGGGCATCCATGCCTAAAGTAGCAGAATGTATGGGAGCGATCGCCCCATCGGAATTTCGGATCTGAGTCGGCAGGGCAATGGTTTGGCTGTGAACTTGGGGTTGGTGGATAAAATCAGCAATTTTCATCCACTCCATCAACTCAGATGGTGTCATTGCTAATGGGTTTGGGGCAACTAACTCAGAATTGACCTGTGCAGATCGCCAAGTTTCCCCCCAAACAAATAGATAACCAGTCTGATGAGTTATTAACCAACTACCGTGTAAAATTGCCATTTGTTAATTAGATCGGGAACAGGGAATAGGGAACGGGGAAGACTTAGTACTTTTCCAAGAGGTTAATTCAATAAGAATTTAGTTAAAGGTTTCCCCGCTGTTGGAGCTACGGGGGCAAAAATAAAAGTAAAGTAGACCCCTAATTCCATTATCCTCAAAAGAGTTAGAGAGGGAGCGATGCTCCAAAGTTGGATCAGGTTTTAATTTTCAATTGTGTGGATCAATTCTCAACAAACGGAACCAATATTCCCTAAAAATAATTGTTATTACGTAGGTAACGTCGATTGTATAGGAATCTGGTTTGATTCGGAGAAATTGTTTCCGTACCAGGCAAGAAGCAAAAGGTAAGCTCCAAAGGGATTACAGAGAATTCTGTATACTGAGTTCATTTCAAAAATCAAGTAGGATTCCTATATAAGTGACTTATCTTGCTCATTTTCAGAACCTAACAAAATCGCACTGCACCCGATGTACATGACCCGATGACAATGAGTTGTGGCGTAATGCTGGGATTTCTCCACCCAGTGATCTGCACTTCGCTATCACGGAAATTAAAAACCCCAGGCAACCCAGTAAGTACGTGTGCAAAATTCATTGCCTAATTAATGAACCTAGGATCTTTTCAGGGCAAAGGTTTCAAAATATTTAGTTCGTTTGAACTACCTGTCTTCCATTCGCATAATCGCAGATTTAATTGCGAATGGAAGAGATTGCCATCGCTATAAAGCGGACGTTTCCTCATGCAGAAACTGCGGCTACACCTACGCCATAAGCTTGATTGCTTCGTCGTTAATACAGTTGGAAGTGCGGAATGTGGATCTTACCATCGGCACCGATAGCTACAGAGTAAACCACGTCAGCATGAGCTTTCACCTCCCTTCCAGGTGCCAGACTTTGATAGTATTGTCACTACTGCCAAAACTTGAATCTTAGAGGGTCTCTATGGCTTTAACTGCTTCAACAATGTTGTCGTTGGGTACACTAGCACCTGATTTTCATCTACCAGAAGTAGTATCTGGGAAAACAGTTTCCCTTGCTACCTTTGCTGATAAAACAGCCCTACTCGTGATGTTCATTTGTCGGCATTGCCCCTTTGTCAAGCATGTGCA
>Ga0209208_10000646_pt1 | contig 46286 bp, 37 predicted proteins | sample S1TSphfallax_3_FD_187694 | JGI IMG/M metagenome (GOLD analysis project Ga0209208, IMG submission 187694) | Host-associated microbial communities from peat moss isolated from Minnesota, USA - S1T2_Fd - Sphagnum fallax MG (SPAdes) (version 2) | ecosystem: Host-associated > Plants > Peat moss >...
TCATCTGCATAAACTTTGCATATTCTGTTAAGTTTTCATTCCAAAGTATAGTTCACTTAATTAGTCCTTTAATGTTGTTCAGCTATGTTTAGTAGTATTTTTATAAATAGAGGAATTTGTGTATATTGACTCATATGATCTTGGTGTGTTCTTTTGATGTGTAGTGCACTTGATAACAATGAATTGACAGGGCCTTTGCCAACTTCATTGAATGCCTTAACCAATTTGAAAACATTGTGAGCTTGTGCACAACTGGGGACCTGATAATTTCAATTTCACTCAAATTGATGTTGATCTAGCTCGATCTTTTTGTTTCAATTTCTTTCAAGGACTGACAATTGCACTTTTTACATAGATGCTCTAATTACATTGTTTTTTTTATATGAGTACAGGTACTTGCAAAATAATTTCTTAACTGGGCCTCTTCCAGATTGGATGGCTTCCTTAACAAATATATCTGAGTTGTAAGTATAGTAACCAACAATTATGCATTTTATGCAGTGTTACCAAAACTTTCAAACTCCTTCTTGAGTATGTGTTTTATATGTATACTCAGAACGAACTTACAAATACACAGTCAAGAGATATATTATGCAACCCTAGTTCCATTAATAATTTTTATAAAACCCTAAATTAGCCACCAGTAACTAGGTACTGAGTTGGTAGAATGTCAGTATTTCATTGTCATCAATTTGATTAATAAGTATAGTGATCAAAATGAAATTGCAGGCATACTGTTATTTATTAACTTGGACTAATATGCATTGTTTCAACTAGTATTTTGTACATGTACAAACTTGTTTGGATCTTGATGGAGGTGAAATTCACATGCACAATATCACTGTTCATAACCGGAAAGATGGTTGTGTAGGTTAATCCCCTGGCAGCAAGCTATTACATAACATAATGATCAAGGCAAGTGAGTAGGGAGGGGCTTTCCACTGGTACAGTGGGAAACCCTACCCCCAATACTCGGATGGGAAATTATGTTTTCCGCCATACCAGTGGGAGGCCTCACTATGCAAAGGGGGGGTGTTCACGTGAATGCCCCCACTTGTGAGGTCATTAAGAACTAATACTAGGCTTAAGAATGGACCATGGTGAAAAGCTTGGACACATATTCTGACACTTGGTTCTTGTGATGCAGGTTTGTGCAGAATAACAATTTTACTGGTGTCATTCCTGTGGGTCTGATTTCCAAGAATAACAGCTTGAATTTCGTGTGATTTTCTAAACTACAACATAGCTTTAAAGTAGCAGCTAGGTCTTGGATTTGTTTGTGAATATCAAAGTTAATGCATATACATGGTTATGAGCTCAATTCAATTTCATGTCAAAAGTTATGCTTCATTTCTAATGAAGCAAACCCTATACTTGAGTGTAATTGACTTGCTAACCCAAAAAAATTGTGTGTGGATCTGTGGATGTGTGGATTTTGCAGGTATAAACCAGGAAATCCAGGTCTTTTAATCCAACAAGCTGGAGCCGCTTCACCTCCACAACCTGCTCGAAAAGCAAATATTGGAATCATAGTTGGGGCCATTATAGGAGGAATTTTGGCATTTGCCATCATTGCATTTGTCATTATGCGGTATGGTCGACTACCAACTTTTGGCATCGGTAAAAATGTTGACCTTGAAGGTAAGTAATCAAGGCAATAGTTTTTAATTTTGCGGCAAAATGTTTCTATTTAAAGTTAGAAAAAAATTGGGAAAACATGTTTTCTCAGCAAGAATTTGCCACTTATGCAAATTAGAAATTTGAAAGCAACACACTGAATCAAGGACGTTGTTTGCAAAGATAGGTTTAGATTGTTAAATGACATCAATAATTCAAAGTTCACCACCATTATGGAACCCAATGCACCTTAGAAGGTCACTATATATTGTGTGTGTATAATTTTTATAAGTAGTTCCCCTATAAACCTACACCATTAGTATGCACATGTATGGAATATGATGATACAAACTAAAGGAAATGACATAGTGCTTTTGTGTTGCTTTCAAAATATTCACTTAAATGGATAGCTAATAACCAAACTTTCCACCATGCTCATAAACAAGCTAAATATTAGTTGTAAACTAACTAATTTGCACCATTCAATGTTTATCTATATGACACATATTACCATTGAAATATAGATTATAATGAGTTGCATGGATAAATAATGTGATATTCATCATTTTTAAACTATTGCGTTATCATCTACTTCTTGTCCAATCAACATAATATGCATACTTGTTATTATGTACTTATGTAAGCTCCTTCCACATGGCATGTTGTAGGATACGACATGGGTATTATAGCGCCTGCATTTAAAGCTTATACGAGTGCTGAAGTTGTTGCCGCAACTCAAAACTTCCAGAGAGAAATTGGAAGAGGAGGGTTTGGCCGAGTCTACTATGGCAGGCTTGATGGACAAGAAGTGGCAATCAAAGTTCTTGACATTAAATCATCCCAAGGACCTGAGGAATTCTCAAATGAGGTTTTTTGCTTTGATCCAACATACAATAAAATGGTTGATTTTCTTAGGCATTATAATTAGGTCAAATCGTGTAATATCCAATGTAGAAAAGAAATTTGGACGTGTTATACATTTTTTATTACTTCAAATATTGTTTGACAAGTCCAATAGTCACATCATTTTTTCATTTAAAATGGTTGAGGAATATTTTTCATTGTAGCTTAGCAATTTTGCTATTTTGCAAGACTTCTCTTGAGAAAATAATTGGAAACTCACATAGGTCATTACCTTAATCACCTTGAATGTTTTTCTTAATGTTCTAAAGTCTTCACGTTAATGAATTATAGAATTTTGGGATTCGTTTAAAAAGTTATAGACATCAAATTATAATATTGAAACTCAATCAAATGGGCATGGGAGTTGTAGGCACATGTCATATTTCACCTATTCATTGCTACAATATTATTGTGGTTCTTGGCTAAAAAGTATTTGACTATTTCGTATAGGTTGAGATCTTATCAAAGGTACGCCATCGCAATTTGGTTGCTTTGGTGGGATATTGCAATCAAGGCAACAAACAAATGTTGATTTATGAGTTTATGCATAATGGCTCGTTGCATGACCATTTATACGGTACATGTACTTTGGTTGGCCCAACAATTCAAACAATTTTTTTCATTTTTTCTAGTTAATGGTAGTGTTGTGGTGAGCCCATTGTCACCATGGTTTCATTTTTTTGGTTTGAATGAACACAAAAAAATAACCACATCATTGCATCATGTTATGTCACAATGTTTTAACATTGTTCTTTTGTTGAAAATTTAGGAGATTCCACAACAAATATTGGTGAAATACTTGATTGGAAAACACGTCTGCAAATTGCTCTCAATGCATCACTAGGTTAGTAACTATAAATTGTTGATGACCTATATGACTTGCATTGAAGCATTTTCCTCTATTCTTGTATAAGGTTTTTAATTGTATTTATTATTATGGTCATACCATTTTCTATTTCCTAAGTGAAGGGTACATACACTATATTATATTTGAGTTCAAAAAAAGATAATAAAATTTGAGATTGAAATTGTACCAGGGTTGGATTATCTACATACTGGGTGTCATCCAAGCATCATTCATCGCGACATCAAAAGTAGCAATATTTTACTTCCTAGTAAAATGGAAATTGCCAAAGTTGCAGACTTTGGATTGTCAAAATTAACATATGGAGAAGATGTTACCCATGTTGACACCAAGGTCAAAGGGACTATTGGATACCTTGACCCAGAGTATGTTTTTTCCTAATATTTTTTAATATAATGTTGCATATCATAATGGGATATAACAATGTAAATCAAAATAATATAAAAAGGTATAATCCCTTTGTTTATTCAAAAACATCACATGAATGAAATTTTGTTGCTGGATACATGGCATTTAACTAACATACATTATTTATATATATATATATATGTATATAGGCTTATGTGATCATTTCATTCTACACTATGCAGGTATTTTTCAACAGGTAAATTATCAACAAAAAGTGATGTCTTTAGCTTTGGGGTGGTGCTTTTGGAAATGATTACTGGTCGCATGCCAATGGATCCCACAATACAACATCGCAATTATTCAAACACAAGCAAATGGGTAAGTTGTCATAGGTTCTTGAAAGTTGGGAATTCAATACATAAATTATGGGGTACAAAAAACATTATATCTACCTGTGTCGAAACAAAGTTGCAGCACATGTTTATCCATATATTACAAGTTGAATGTCATTCTATTGAAAAAAAAATGAAAATTGCTTTGAAGGTTTTTACATGTGTATTAATTTGCATGTTGGAATGTAGGTGGAAGCTAATTTCCAAGCAGGCAACATCGATGAAATTTTGGATCCAATAATAAAAGCTTCCAATCCAAACCCTGAAACAATATGGAAAGTTCTGGAACTTGCCATGCAATGCATACAACATGAAGGTAGTGAAAGACCAGCCATGAATGAAGTAGTTCAAGAACTTCGAATTGCTATTGACATGGAAAACGGTCTACCATTACATAATCACAGTGAATTTAATGGTATGAAAGTCAAGACAACCATGCATTTGTCCCATGCATCTAATATTGACTTACAAGAAGTTCATTTGGTTGATTACAAATTATCATCAGGCACATCATATTTATATCCAGTTTAAAAATATATTTAGTTGTGTAAACATTATGGTTATGACTCATTAATTATTATATGGGGGTGCAAATGAGATAACATGAGTCACACCCGCTTACTTTTGGGACTACTTTTGGAAAAAATATACCTTAAATTATTATTTTTTAATTCAAAAAAATTTCAATTTTTTAATAATTTTTAAATTTTTATTATGTCAAGGTTTATGTAAAAGATTTCAAGATATATGCAATTTTCAAAAGTTTTGAAGTCTATTTATAAATCCTTTTAGTGTTAAAAAACATGCTTTACAATGTTTAATGAATGTTTTTAAAAGCTTATTATGCATTGAATATTTTTCAAATTAATCGACATGTTCCAATGATATATTATGAACCATATTATATAAAAAAACTTTATACTTTCAACACCAAATTAAATTACCATTTCTAAACATGAAAAACTAAAAACTAGTTACACTTGTTGTGGCTCTTGTTAATGTGACTACACCCGTGGCCTTTTGAAGGTGTAGTGGAAACAAATACAATAACATGTTTTCAAAATTTTCTATTCTTTTCTAAATCAATTGTTATAAACTTGAATAGATGTGAATAATAAAATTATATATTTTTGTAGCACACTCCACAATAATTTGTTGTCATTTTTGTTACATATAAAGTTGTGCTATAAAACACAATCAAGAAAAATACATAATATGCCAATGTTTCACAAAATAAAAACCTCTTGTGGACCAATTTAAACATTCATGCAAACTTTTCAAAATACATATTGCAATGTGTTTCTAGGGGTAGATTTAGTTTGTGGTGTATGATAAAATTTCAATGACATCATCCTTGGTCAACGTATGATCTAAAGCCATCTCTTTAAGAGGATATTGAACAAGATGTCCCCTACTCTATGTGTACGGCCAATAAATTTATGCAAGTTGGAGTGAATTCTTCCAAGTTCAATGAGATTTTTTATTTCCTTTCTAACCTTATTTGCATTGTGTGAAACACACCACCAAATTAATTTTTAAAATTTGAGTTTAACTAACTTCATACAATATTTAGTAAAAGTTGATGATCAATAGTCATTGTCTCACATGTGGATAATTACCTAGTCCTCCAAAAGGCCATCAATTTCACTTAATTTAATAACGCACTCATATAGGTTGATGCAAATTTAACATCTTAAAAGGGTAATGGGGTTATAACATAATTTTTGAATCATCATTAATGTCTTTAATGCTAATGTTTACAAAGGGCTGAAAATGAATTTCACTTGTAATGTAAACTAAATGACCACATTTGAATGTTGATAATTCATTTAATATACTAAAGCAATCCAATTTGGAAGATGTACACATTGAATAATGATTTTGCTTTTGCAAGGTACGATAAATTTAACAACTCCAAAAAAGTTTCTCATTCCATTTAATGATTTTATTGTCCCCTTGAATTGTGACTTATTTATTAAGCATCAATATCATGGATTAAAAAAAAAGATGAAAATCCCTTTCACACCATATGAACAAAAAGGAAGAAATCATGAAACTCCTTTCACATTTTGAAAATTATTCATACACTTAAGTTAGTCCCAAAATTATAATTTTTCATTATTAAGTGTTCTTTGGATTTATCCAAAGTATGTGAGTATATGGTTTCAAGTGGTCCATTTTGTATGCATGTAATGTTGTAATTCAAATGATTATTATTCAAAATAATTATTGTTTCAATTTTGTATATTTATTCAAAGTTTACCACTTTAATTGAACCATTTATTATATATGTAATGTTGTAATTCACAAAATTATTTTTCAAAATAATCATTATTTCGATACCTTTTCAAAAAATAACATTAAAAGGCACAACAACATGTGATTTTTCATGGACTACTTCATTATTTTGCACTAGTTACCTACATTATCATGTTGTGTAGTAAAATCAAAATTGGGATTAATATATGAAAGAAATTAAAGAAAGGGTGGGGGGGGGGTTGATATTATTCAATTGATAAATTTTCATTTAACCATTATTCTTACTTAATTTAAATTTTATTTAACTATTAAAGTACATTTGATATTAAATACAAAGCTTTTTCTTGGACCATGAGGTTCTAGTATGTATATTTTTCATGTATTGGATTTCCCAATTTTTACATAACTTTACACAATGTATAAATATAATGGATTTATATTTACAAATCCAATACACATAAATAGTTTTACATGATGAAATGGCCTTACATGGTTATGCGCAAATACACATTGTAATTGAAATGTAAGAAGATACATACATGAATTTGACACTTATGCAGAATGTTAAGAAATTATATAAGAACTTCACACCATAAAAGAAAGTTTGGAACTCTTTGGACTATAAATAATGATGAGGATAATTGACTACCATTTTTTTGAAAATTCGTCCAATAAGAGGACACTTATCTTTGACTTTTATTTTTCACAACGGTGGTGTAGCAATACAATCATTACCACAAATTATTTTATGATGTCTTTTATGACTAGATTCTAATCATAATAAATAGATGGACAACTTTATTATAAAGTGAAAAATGACCAATTGTTAAAAATAACATAAAGTAAAGGTAAAAACACATTGTGGTATATTTTAGGCAAGAAAATATACTCATTTTAAAATACATTTTGTATTATTTTGGGGGCAGATTTTTTTTCATCTCATTTAATGTTTTGAAAAACACTGAAAATGGATTTTTAACACAATTCTTGTTATCTTTCAAATGATAAATGTTTTTCAAAAACTTTTATGTATTCATACATTTACACTTGTTTGAATGAAAAACCTCATCCAAATGTTTTTTGTGAAATCATACAAATGAAACTCTTCACATAAAATTGAAATGGGACAATGAACTCATATGTAATATATGATTTCAAGTACTTCATCAAGTTTGGTAATTGTTTGAATGGTTTTTGGAATATATTTGCACTTTGCAATATATCAATATAATTACAATATTTTCACTAATATACTTTTCAATCATTTAATATCAACTTCGAAGTGACAATTTTTTTTACAATCTTATTATAATTGGGTTTTGAACTACCTTATTCCAAGTATTATTTGTAAAAATATATTTCAATATTAGCTTTGTAGAAGTTCTTAAACACATTATTTTTTTAAATAATATTTGTGACAACAATTTTTTACCACTATAATGTGCTTTCACCCATAGCATGTAAGGCATTTTGGACATGATTAAATGAGTAATTATGTCCACCCTATCATGTCTATTCTTACTATAGTCATTGACATTGGTTGTTTATTTTAACTAAAAATTAACATTGTGCCAACTGACATGGCTTGTCTAACTTGACTAAAAATTAAGATATTGCAAGCTAACTTGGATTGATAGGTGGTCATTCATTCTGACTAAAAACCAACATAATGCAAGTTCATGTGGATTAACAAGTGGTCGTTTGTACTAATTAAAAATTAACATTGTACTAGTTAACATGGAATGATACATGTCATTTTAAAAACTCAATTGTTAGGTAATGTTTGTTGACATGTCATGTCTATTATGACTTATTTGCTAACAAATGCATGTTGACATCTATTATGTTTAATATGTTAATTACATGTATGTTATAATTGTAATTAATGTACACATGGCATCTTCTAGCATTTTATATTAATTATACAATATTTGACAGATTTGTTTTAAATACTAGAAATTAAGGTTTAGCATATTAGGACGTGGACCTATTATTGACTACTTCATATGTTTCATGTGAAGGTGAAAATGTTATGTGATCTATGTGAAATACATAGTACTCATCACCCATAACCCTTACACAAATACACACAACATATGCAAATTGCATACTCATACTCCCCAAATGTTGAAGTTAATAAAATAAACTACAACTAAGTTAATAGTAATTATTGTCCCCCAACACTTGACAACTTACAACACCCACACATAATCTAATCCATACATAACACAACACGTCCAAGGCACATAACAAATCACTTAAACATGATAAATGCAAATAACAATTATTGGATACCAAAAACAATATAAAATCATCCATAAACATAAGTGTAATTGATAATTACTTTTTTTTCATTTGAAATTGAAGGTTTGCATATATATATATATATATATAATGTATTAAACATGTGCAAGTCATATAATCTTAGGTGTCTATTGTTGTCAACTTCCAAGGCCATAATATTATGTATCCTATGGCATCCCCTATAATTTGCATTGGAATATCTTGACCATCAAAATCTAGAAATGGCAAAGAAGTAATTGCCATTGTGCTTGAACTTACTAGAATAGGGCAAGCCTATCCTTGGGTGGTACCACTAGGAACATCACACCTTGATTTTCTTGGACCCATCAAACTTTGAAAAAACATAGGAAACACTTAAATGAAGATTTTCATAAAAAAAATTTATGAATACATTTATTAGGTTCCATAGATTTTGAGATTCCAATAATATCAAGAATATTGTGTATTTTGATGTTCCTAGCCGTTATATTTAGAAAAAGTTTCAAGAACTTAATGTGGTTTTTTCTTTGAACTTTCTAATCAAGAAAAAAAAATTGAAACATGATTTTAAAATTTTCTTATGAATTCTTTTCCTAATGTAATTTGGAATTCATTCTATTTTTAGGTTTTTATTTGGCAATTAATTGATTAAATATGATGTAATTATGAATTTTCAAAGTTGAAGCTATCAAATTTTTAAGGGGCCATTTTAATTAATTTTTTTTTAAATGATTTTTTTAATTTTTCAAATAAACTTCAAGCCATATATTAGAGTTTGTAATTGATAAACATGAAATAATAATAATTTATAGTAGTGAAAACATTAATGAAAAAGGGCTAGAAAAATTATTTTGTTGTTTTTGGTTTGTTAACCGTTTTTTGAGGTGGTCCCTAGTGGTACCACCCAAGGATGGGTTCACCCAACAAACAAAGTTTCTAGTGCCATTAACTCATTATCATGAATAACAGCCCCACTTCCAAATTTTCACAAAATTTCGAAATCCACAAAACTTCCCTCCTTAGGTCATGAAGGTGATGGTTTCATTCGCCTTGTATTGTAAAATAGTCAAAAATGTTATACGCAACCAACAAGTTCAACATAAAGTCCATTCAATATGTATAAAAGCAACTAAATGGAAAACTTGAACACTTAGAAAAAATGCATAAAACAACTTAGCATCATGCTCCTATCATATCAATACAATAAACATTTGTTGCAACATTTGAAATGGAAATCTATGCATATTAAGGTTAATGATGCAAAATCAATTTAAGCATTATTAATCATGAACAATTAACCGTTGAATTGAAACACATTAATTATAAATACTTCTACCTTTGGGCGGGCATCTCAAGTTGCTTGAATAGAGGCTTGTTCTACTTGTAACTTTAAAGTTATCTGAGGGTACTTTAATGGCCATATGTACATCCCCAAGGCATCTTGTTTGACAAAACTACTATTGAATTTACCATTACTATTTGGTCAACTTTAATAATCCTTAGGACCTACAAATATAAATTCAAATGCACAAATCAAAAAATATTGGAAACATATACTCAATTTAGGATGCATCACTACTCACACCTAGAAACACATGAATCGCATGAAACAAATAACATAATAAAAGTCTAGGTTCACTGCCATTCACCTATGGTGAAGCTCCCATGCATAGGTTCTTATAGCTTTCCAATGTGGGTTTTTTCTTGTGATTTGTTTTTACCCATGGAAGTGTGAACCAACATAGCTTAAAGTGGTTGGAACCTCAAATAGTTCAAGCAAATAAGGCCATTGGCATCCCAATAAATAGTTCTGATCGTCCTCTTCACTATTGAATGGCCGAAGCAAAATATGGGAAATCGTCTATTAGCGAAGTATTCTAAATAAATAATTGCTTAAATCCCAAGTTTATATCTTCAAACACCCAACTCATGTTCTTCAACATTAAAACCTTCTTTGGATTTAGTGGGTGGACAATATGGGTTTGTTCACATTTCTCATTGCCTTGTGCACAAACAAGGGTTTAATTTTTGAAAAATCTCCTAATAACAATTCAACCATGGGCAACAAATCGGGTTTCGTTGTTGATGACCAGAATCCAATGTCAAATTTTATAGAACATCAAGTTAAAAATTCATAGTAATTTGATCAAAGGCTAACCAATTTATTCCCACATTTCATAAGAGGATACCATGTTTTATCATTTTTCAAATGTGTAGCGTGACATAACAAGCCATTGAGGTCTAGGACCAAAAGATAACATACCCTATTATTGAAACTTTTGTTTATAAGGTGAGAGAATGAATAGGGGGACTGTTTAGACTATCACATTTGTAATTATTCTGGATCACATATAAAAGTAAAATTTAAAGCCATATTCAAAATTAACATTATCAAATTTTTAAGTATTCATGTTGTTATAGACTTTAATGGGAATCATCATAAAAATTTTGGATGAATTCTAGAAGATTATGGACTTGTAATGGACTTTTGAAATGACAACATTATTCTTGTCACATACAGAAAATAAAAAATATGAACTCAAAAAATGCATCAAAGTAGTGTCAAAATACAAAAAAATAAATATAACATCATCAAATGAAGAATTGATTAGTGAAGTGCATTGAAACGTTTTTAATATATATATTCAAGTTTTTAAAATTTTAAATGATGTGATTGTTATAAATTTTATTCTTGGGAGTCCATTTCACATTTTAAAAATTAATCTTTTGCATGGAGTTTTTGATCAATCACATGTTTAAGGATATTCATGGGTTGGTTTATTAATATTTATGATTAAAAACATAGGGGATAATTCTAAGATTTATGATTTAATAATTGTTAAAATTGCAAAAAAATCACTAATGTTAGATTATGGATTCTCAAATGCCACTTTTGAAACACCTAACCATAATTTTGCCCTACAACAAGAACACAAGGAGTTGCAAGTTCATTTGATATTTTTATAATAGTTCCAACTTGTTTTGCATTATCTAGCAACTATTTGTCCACAAGCCCCATTCAACTTGCATGTGTATGTGACCATGTCTTCCTAGTATTTGTGTTATCTAATCTCACATGGTCATTTGTTAATGATATATTTTTACACCCTAATTAAATCATACATATGTAAAATACATCACTTCCAAATTCTTGCCCTTCTCCATGGTTGCAAATACCACATACCCAAAACAATAAGGGCATACAAATTATGTGTTAAACTATATGTATTCAATAGTTATTCGGGTGGAACTTTGCCCATACATGCAAATATATTTATCTTGAAAGATACAATGTTGTGCTTACACACACAAATTCATACACACACACATACATGCACAAATGTTTCCTTTGTTTACTATTCCCAAAATAATGTAATGAAATATTTTCATATTATATATATTGTTTAGAGAAACACATCAATTTCCATGCCCTTCAAATTTCTAATATTGCATGGCTACACTATTTTCCACTACCCTTAATCTTCTCCTTATTCTCCTATTTGTTTTTTTTTCTCCTTTTTCCCTTCTTTCCTTCTACTAGGTTTTTTCCTTCCACCCTTAAAAACCCCTTCCATAGCCTTCTTAAAACTCCCTTATCGTTGCAGCAATATGCCCTTTAAAAGTTCCATGAAATAGTTATAACCACCTAATCATCATGTCAACACAATCATAGTACAAGTTATATTGACTCATTAAATTGTCATGACAAATTTATGATATAACATTATTATCTCCTAGCCATTCTTGGGCCTTCATGGGCTCTTCTTTACATGAATATTACTTTACTAATATGCCATAAACATTATTTCCCTAACATTATCCCCCTTTTAAGTGTTGTAGTGTCCTCACACAATTACATTCCTTCTAGTTCCCATGGTAGTTCAGTCTTGCATACATAATCAACTATGTTGGAGTTAGATGTTCTTTGATCTCACTATTAAAAGATTTGACTTCTTTGGTGTTGGTAATGTCTTGTCCCCGAAGGTATTTGTTGGCTTGTTGGCTTTTCATTGGATGTGGCAAGCATTGTTGATAATGAAAGATTTACCAATGCGTGATTAACTAGAGAATTTTTCTACAAGATGACACGTTCTAAATATGGCTACTTGTAGGGATGTTGCCTAGGGAGGTAAGTAGGCCACGTAATCAACCTAAGCACCTATTCTAAGAATTCGATATGAGAATATTCAATCAACATACCATTGTTGACTACACACAACACCACCCATGAGGTTTGATCCCTTGACCTTTGGAATGGAAGCCAACACCCTTATCGTCAAGCCACCCCACTTATTGTGATAATATGTTACATTACATTTTATTTAATACTTCATTTTAAACATTATAAAAACATAAACTTTGAAATTTCATATCTTATTGAGATTTTGTTCAAATGAAATGATTCAAGCAAGTTTATAGCAATTAATGGCTATTGGTGCTTATTCTATTAATGGCTATTGGTACCTATTCTATTAATGATTATTTATGAATACTCTATTAATGGTTATTATATTAATGGCTATTGGTGATTATTCCATTTTAAACCATTGGTGGTTATTTTATCAGTGGTTATTGATGGCCATTTTATTAATAGTTATTAATGGTTATTGTATTATAATTTATTATTGGTTATTATATGTTATATTACAACTATTAGTGATTATTGTATTATAAATTATTGTTTGATATTCTATGTTATAATATCATAGGCTATTGGTAGTTATTATATTGTAAGGTATTTTAAAGTATTTTTCATAGGTTATTAATTTCTATTTTAAATTATTATACTTATGATAAAATAATTTATAATAACTTAAAGTATAATTTGAAATAACATATATTAATTTAAGGTATAGCCTAAAGTTAGTTGAATAATTTAATTTAGAATAACTTAAAAGCTTATAATAAACTAGTTAAAATACCTTAAGGTAAAATAACATATAATAATTTAGGGTACAATAATTTATAATAGCCTATAATAACATAAAATATAAGTTAGAATAACTAAATTAGCTTTAAATAATATAGGGCATATCATAAAGTAGCATAAATAGAATATTTTAAAAAACATAGAAAACCTATTTGTTGTAGTAAATTTTAATAGTGAATTATGTTAACTAGTAATGAAACATGATGTTTACATAATGATATTATAGTGAAATCAGTAAAATGCAATGAAGTTATTTCACTTTTAAAGTCCCATAGTGATTTAAGCTAATAAATTACACCCCACTTTGTTAGTAGTGGGGGGATTGTGTACATATGTCATTGTCACTTCGTTTATTTTAGGTGGAGGTTGGCATCCTTCTTCTATCACCCAATGTTTTGATGACTCAATTGAATGGATTACATGCTCCAATGTTGTCATGCCAAGTTGAACAATTATAAACAATCTCACATTATCTCTTCCTCCTAATGTGGTTGAATTTATTTGTTCCCTTTTTGTTTCATTGATAAATGTGTAAATCTTTTGACTCCTATTATTGCTTGTGTTGTTGACACTATTTTTTCTTTTTCCAAAGGTTATAACATATAACATTTTGATGACAAACCAAATAAACCCAAATATTTCCATCTTCACAAAATTCAGGTTTTATATTTCCAAGTAACATGTTTTCCTTATATTATTCGCATTGTTGCCTTTTCCATGAATCTTTCAATCAATTATCTATTTTATAATCCCAATACTCTCCAAATGTCAAATATATGTATGGATGTAATTTTCTACATTATTTCCTAGAATCTTCACTTAACAATTCATGATTTGGTAGAACTAAAGATTCAATAACAATTTTTGTAAAAGTTTAAATAGAGGTTGAAATATTGATTCCCTTTCAAATTCATGACATAATTATTAAACTTAAATAGAAAAGACCATAATAAACCAAAATTTCCACTTTAAATTTGTTTTGCACCATTTATTGACCTCCCATGATATGTTTATCAATGTTTACAAAAACCATAAATTAACATAATGAACCCATCTTTATGTACGTTTAACACAATAAATTTAGTTTTAAAAAAATTATTATCCCCAATATGGTCACCAAATGTTAGTGATATATTTTAAAACCCTAATTAAATCATACATGTGTAAAACATCATTTATGGATTCTTATCTGGCAACTATTTGTCTACAAGCCCCATTCAACTTGCACGTGTATGTGACCATGTCTTCCTAGTATTTGTGTTATCTAATGTCACATGGTCATTTGTTGCCGATATATTTTTACACCCTAATTAAATCATACATATGTAAAATACATCACTTCCAGATTCTTGCCCTTCTCCATGGTTGCAAATACCACATACCCAAACAATAAGGGCATACAAATTATGTGTTAAACTATATGTATTCAATAGTTATTTGGGTGGAACTTTGCCCATACATGCAAATATATTTATCTTGAAAGATACAATGTTGTGCTTGCACACACAAATTCATACACACACACATACATACAAACACACTGCACAAACATGCACAAATGTTTCCCTTGTTTACTATTCCCAAAATAATGTAATGAAATATTTTCATATTATATATAGTGTTTAGATAAGCACATCAATTTCCATGGCTTTCAAAGTCCTAATATTGCATGGCTACCCTATTTTCAACTACCGTTAATATTTTCCTTGCTCTTGAGTGCAAACAAAATACAACAAGCCAACATGATTACTTTAGAAAAAGAATGTATGTCCTTTTTCCCAAAAGAAACTTTTTCATATGAATGAATTCTGAAATAATTTTTTTTGCAACTTGTTATAATTAATGCTTATAGTTGTCCAAGTACATGACATGTTTTTTTCTTCATTGTTTTTGAATAAATATGAATTTTTGAAAGTGTCATGATTCCTTGTATATTCAGCATTTCATCTTTTAAAATGATAATAATTTCAAATCATAACGAGCATATTCACAATCAAGACACCATTTTTTTGCCACAAGGCTCAAGGACTTTGTTCTTGCTATCTTCCAAATACAAATCTAAATGAAATAAATTTAAATAAGAGATATTGGATAATTCAAATTATGATGATTTTTATGGTGGTGGTGGTTTTTCACATGTGTATGTGTAACCAAAAAAGGAGGTCTACTGCAGAAGCTACAGAGGAAACACAGCTAACAGACAGAAACCCGAGCAATCGCCGGGCCCTGACAGAACAGACGTCGATCCATTCACATTTCATGACATCAACACATCTCAAAGGACAAGAACATGAGATGTCGAAAATCGATGACTCCTTTACTTAGAATGTCCTTCTGTCACAGTGCAAGCATTTCTGCCATCAAAATTGCTACAACAGTTGCTACCATAGTCGCATTCTTTCTATCTCTACTACACAACTTCCTTCGATCTAAGAGCCTGAGGCATCCCTGGTTATTAGACGCAGCGGAAAACAAAAGCAACCACCTTCACCACCTTCAGCTCCTCTGTCCATCTTGCTACCTTGCTCGACTCCCTCGCTTCTCTCTTAAGCTTGCTTCCTCGCTTCTTTCCCCCCCAAAAACTCATCAATGAGGCGCCGCTTCCATGCATCCGATGCGCCGTCAACTTCCTCCCTTAAGTCCCCATGCATTCCATGCATATCAAATCTTCCTCACATTCCCATGAAGGAGAGATCTGTCGCCACTAATCAAGAGTGGCGGCCAGATTACCCAGATCAAGCCATTCGCGTTCACACAGATAGTACGCTCATGGGATCCTTCCCCTGCTACCCGTTGTTCGGTCACATATGTAATTATGCATAAATATTTTGTTAAAAAAATAAAAAATGTAAAAAATGAACACATAAGTTTTTATATACAACTTAACATGTTTCCTTGCATGAAAATTTCCTTCACATTTTGCCAACACTTGGGGCCACAAATTCTAAGCCTAATGAATAGAAAAAATCAACTAAATGGGAAAAAAATAAAATCATTTTGCTTATAGCCCTTTCATAATGGATTCTGTAATCTTCAAAATTCTTATATCCTACATTATTTAATCAAATGCATTATATGAACATTTCCAAACATAAATGTATGCATTATTTATCCATGAATTTTTTTTGAAGTCAATTGCATTGTTTAATATATTCCTTTTGATTCCTTTAAGATGAAAATTACAATTAAAACAAGGATTCAAATTGTTAAAAATGATTCAAAAGGACATCAATATTATATCCATTTAAAAATAATAAATTATTAGATTATCATGACATCATTGTAGTTATAGTTGTATACCAATCCACTATAATCATGAAATAATAAATGTAATAAAAATCCAAAATAGTCGTTTGTAGTCATTTTTTTATTAAACCATCCTTTTGGGCACCTTGATTGTGAATATGCCCTAACCAAATTTTACTTTTTTACATTTTTATGTTTTCTTATATAATAAACTACAATTTTTTTAACAAATCATGTACATTTTATTCAACTTATGTGTGGCAAAGGACTTTTGAAGTTCTAAAATTTTGGATCAATTTTGGAAAGTTTTTTGAATTTTAAAGTTTTAGAATTCCACATATTTTGGGGTATGAATGTTTTTTCAATGTGGCTAATAAGTCTTTATCCTTTTAATTTTTTTCCCATCAAATGTGTTTTTATTATATGAGTCCTTTTGATAGTCCTTTGCAAAATTGACTCCAGTTTGACGCCATAGGTGTTCACTTTCAGAGGTTTTGAATCAAAACTTAAACTTACAATTTCATCAAATGGATTTTTGGTTTGAATTTCTTGACATTCATATGAATGAAAAAGTAGTAACTTACCATGATTGCCATGGGTTTAAATGGAAAAACATAAATATATATTTATCCAATTTTGATTTTTTCTTTTTGTGGTCTAACGCCCTTTTTGGTTCATTAGATTGTGATTACACCCTTTCCTATTTGTTGTTTTTTCTCCTTTCTGCCTTCTCTCTTTCTTTTACTAGATTTTTTTCTTCCACCCGTAAAAATTCCCTTCCATAGCCTTCCTAAAACTCCTTTATCCTTGCACCAATATGCGTTTTAATAGTTCCATGAAATAGTCATAACCACCTAATCATCATGTAAACATAATCATACTACAAGTTATGTTGACTCACTAAATTGTCATGAAAAATTTATGATCTTTTTTCTTAATCCATGATATTGATGTTTAATAAATAAGTCACGATATGAACTTTTATCATTCCATGACATATGTTTGACCAATAAAATTGGAACAAATTACCAGCTCATCATTGAGCATGTGTTGTTTTTGGATTTTTATGGAATACAAAATTTGCCAATAGTGAAACACTCAATCTTGCACCCACCTTTACACATGGATCTTTAATAAAATTGATAATTCACCTACTATAGTAGAATTAAGTACTTGTCAAATCTAAAAGTGGTGATTTATGATTCTAATTCCAAAATTCAAAACAAACCAAGCATCTTAAACACATGTGATTCAATCAGAAGTCAATCAAGCACTTTGGATCATACCTCCCTATATGAATTAGACATTAAACCTACATATGAGATATTTAGCTTTTGGTAATCACAACCAAAACTAGGAAATTTTGTGTGCCATGTCAAAGAAATTGTAATCCCCCATAACGCATACATTGAAAAACTAGAATTTACATGATCTATGTAGTAGGAAAAAACAACAAATAGCCATGTTGTTCAACATTATGTGCATTTAAATTACATGGTGAATAAGCTCTTTGACATCATCATGATCCTCCACTTCTACTCATTTGTTTCTTCCAATTTTATTCCTCTCACATTCAACTTGTAACTTTTACAATGTGGGGCGTCTACCCAACTCTTCCTCCTACATTCCCACCAAATCCCATGACACTAAAAGAAATTATGTTCTTTACAACCAAAAAATCTATGACTACAAGTCCTAAATGATTATATGTATGACTTTAGTCATAAACTATTACTTCAGATCCTGTGTAAAAGTTATAGTCATACATTAATGGGGCATGTGAATAATAGATGATGAGGTGGTAACAAGATGGGGGATGTTAGTTTTCATCACTTTTATTTCATCTATATGGCATCCATGATTAATGACAAAATGATGTGGATGTCCAATTGTCATTACAATGATTAAAAAATGATTATATAAGTCATTTGATAGACAACCTTACCCCCACCCACCACCTACCTATGTACCTACCTATTTACCTACCCACCCACCCATCCACCACCTACTTACCTACTACCCATTTACTTACCCACCAACCCACCCACCCACATATTCCCCACTTACCTACCCACCAACTTACCCACCCACCTACTTACCTACTACCCATGTACCTACCCACCAACCCGCCACCTACCTACTTACTACCAACTTACCTACCCACCACCTACCTACCTGCTACCCACTTACCTACCCACCAACCCACCTACCTACCCATTACCCACTTACCCATCCACCCACCTACTTACCTATTTCCTAGCCTCCCACCTACCCACCCACGCATGACCTACCTACTTACCTACGTACATAGCCATCCACCCACCCATCCGCTTATTTACCTACCCATTCACCAACCTACCTACTTACTTACCTACCTTTTATTTCCTATTTCCTTAACCTATCCACTTCCTACCTATCATTTGACCATTTGCTACCTACCTCATAGTCTTGTAGTGATATGAAATAAACATGTGAAGTAAAAAAACTTGACTAAAATTGAACTCCTTTTGATATTGGAGTCCATTGGTAAGGGCTTGGTTTATCATTGTGAAGGTGAAAGGTTCAATTCTTAATACTTGCAATTTATGTGCATTCCTAAGGGGTTAAAGTAAGTAGGTTAGATTAAAATAATTACATAGTAGGTTACAAAGGTTACATAAGTCAGGTTAGATATGTTAAGCTACTACATATCTACCTGTTTTTTTCAACCTACCTAAACTTATTACCTAGCTACCTACCTATTTAAAATATTTTGTGTTTGCCAATCATATTTTAATCATTCAATATATGACACCTTAACATTGTATATAGTTTGTCCTCTATGATTTGTTGTTAATGACTATATTATGAAAAGTGCCACATTAAACATTAAATGACAACTTGTCCTTTCCTACTCCTGCATTACAACTAAAGGCCTTTAGTCATATAATGTTCGATATGACCACAAAATTAGTCATATATGGAGTCATAAATTTAAGAATTTCTTCTAATGTGAGTTGGAAATCAAATGAAAAAATTAGATTAGATTGAAACATTAAAAAGTGAGATAGACTCTTGGAATTTGACATTGTCACAAAATTATACTTACCATTCTCTCTTCAATACCAATGTCACATGTTTTTCCAACAAAACTTGCATTCTTTTGCAAGCTTTGAATTTTGGCCAACCCCTTCAATTGTTGTTTCTTAGATCAATACTACACATAATGATTCCAATGTGTGTCACTACAATTACAAGGATGACCATCACCCTTCTCAAAAACAAATTCAGCCACCCATGCCTACTTTTCAACATAATGGCGAATTTCTCCTTCACATACTTAAATGCCAATGGGTGGTTAAGGTAATCAAATTGTTGGTCCAAGGCATCTTTAACTACCTCCAATTCTTTAGTTGGTTATTTGCAAATATCATCAATTGCAAGATTCAACTTCAATGCATAGCCTCACATGGTTGTTAACCAAGTGGTCATGCCACCACCTATGGGCCTCCCATATGCATTGCAATGCACAATTGGCATTAGATGTTCGCCTTAGGAGTTAATTCAGTCCTTAGGCTTAATTTTCATTGCCTTATTAAAAACTCTATGCCTAACTTTTTGGATATTACCTTTACTTTGGGCCTTAATGACACCACCCCACTATCAAGTTGGGTAGAAGTGATTCCACATGTACCTAATTGCAACATCGACACAACTAGTTTTCCTTAACATGTTAGCTAGACGTTGATAGGTAGTGGGGATGTTGTTTACAAGACCTCTTTCACACATTTGAAGGTGAGTCGAAAATGACCTTCTCACTTTTAATATTATACTTTACCACTATCCTATAGGCATATCAAAGGGGCTACTATTTTTAGTTTTTGCGGAGTTGTTCCACATATTCCTATAGGCATATTAACAAGCCCATTTCTTGAGTGCGGTATTAGTGAAACTTGATAATGTTTTATTTGCATCATTGGCATGGTCAAAGGCACCAAGCCTAGTGTAGGAAGAACATATGACCATCTTGGTTGTGAACCAAAACTAAGTGCCACCCCTATATTTGTGGTAGGAACATTTCCCCATCCAAATGTTTATTGTGAGATTGTAGTAGGTATTTGAGTTGTGGCATTCGAAGGACAAGGTCAATTTGGTTGTTGTTGTGAAAGAACAATAGGTGTTGAGCCTATTGTGGCAGCTATAGGAAGACCTATAAGAGTATTAGGCCATTGCCAACTAGGAAGGGTAAAAGCATGCTAAAGTATGCCACAAGGGATATTTGATTTTTTTATGGAAAATATCCATAAATTAAGCCTTAATAGATTGAACTCATGAATTTTTTTCATTTGAATGATCAATAAAAGGAAGTTATTTGACATCATTGAATAATATTAAAAGATTGCATGCTTTTATACACGTTTAAGCACATTTTTAAAAATACAAGTACATGAAAGTATGTGTCCCACTTTTGAACAAGTACAAGAAAATATAATGAAAATATAATTATAATTGGATTTTTTATACTTCAAATGGATGAAACATTAATATGTATCAATGTGTTTTAATTTTTTCATATAAAACTAGAAGAAATGTTGTCCATTCTGACCATATTTTGCGACTACTATGCAAGTAATGTTTAAATCAACTTATTTTATGACTGGTAGTGTGTTAGTCCTATGTGTCCATGTAATTACAACTTGTTGCAATTACATATGCAATATAAGAAAGGTTGAACCAAATTCTAATTGTAAGTGCGTTTACAATTTACGACTAATATGATTTTCATTGAAGATGTAAATGAAAAGTGAATGACCATCCAATGTTGATTGCATTCATCAATTGATAATAATGTAGAACTTTGTTTATGTAACTACAATGATTTTTTTGTAATTGCAATAGTATATCCTACCATAAGTACAAAGAAATATAGACCACACATGACAAACTTTGTTATTTCAATTAGACTTTTATCCCTTCAATGTACTAATCCATGGGTTTTCTTTGTAATTATCCATGGGTTGTCCATGATATAATATCTAATAACTTATATGTTGCTAAAAAAAGCTATTATAACCTAGTTGGTATACTAAGTTAGGTAAATTTAATAGGTAATGTTAAACTAAATAGGCCTATATATGAACATTGGTAGCCTAACTTAACTTGCATATTTAGTTAATTGGCCTAAGCTATCTAAAGGTAGTAATAGGCTAGTTTACTAAATGTAATTAATATGCCATTAGGTTATGAAGGTTAAACCTAGTTAGGCTAGAGGTAATTAGCTAGGTAGGTAGTTGGTAGGCTAGGTCATTAATTAATTAATAGACTAGGTAGTGGGTGCAATCACAATCCAACAAGCTAAAAACGACATTGGACCATAAAGAAAAACAATTAAAATCGGATAAATATTTATGTTTTACCATTTAAAGCCATGGTAATCATGGCAAGTTATTGTTTTTTCATTCATATGAATGTCAAGGAATTCAAATCAAAAATCCATTTGATGAAATTTTAACTTTAAGTTTTGATTTAGGACCTTTAAAAGTGAACAACAAGTCAAACAAGAGTCAATTTTGCAAAGGACTATTAAAAGGACTCATATTGTAAAATATGTTTGATGGGAAAAAAATTAAAAGGATAAAGACTTATTAACCACATTAAAAAAACATTCATACTCTAAATTATGTGGAATTGTAAAACTTTAAAAATTCAAAGAACTTTCCAAAATTGATCCAAAATTGTAGAACTTCGAAAGTTTTTTGCCCCACATAAATGGGGTAAAATGTACATTATCTATTAAGAAAAGTTGTAGTTTGTTATACAATAAAAACATAAAAATGTAGAAAAATAAAAATTGGTTATGATTTGAAATTATTATCATTTTTAAAGACAAAACATTGAATTTATAAGGAATTAGGACACTTTCATGAATTCATATTTATTCAAAAATGATGAATAAAAAAACATGTCATGTACTTGAATGATTATAAACATTTATTATAACAAGTTACCCAAAAAACATTTCCAAAATTCATTCACATGAAAAAAACAAATTTGGGGAAAAAAAATGTAATGTTTTTTTACAGTAATCATGTTGGCTCATTGTATCCTGTTTGCACCTTAATAGGCAGTAGGTAGGTTAATTAATTTATTATGTGAATATGTGATCATGTTTTCATATTAATTAATTAGATAGGCTAAGTAGTATGTAATAATAGGATAGGCATTAATAGGTAATAGGTAGGTTAGTTAAAACTTAATCACGAACTATTTTATTTTGTGGATATGTCATGATGTTTTTGTATTAAATGGTTAATTAATTAGCTACGCAAAAAAAATAATTTATTAAATGTAGGCTAGGTAATTAATTTATTAGGTAGGTTAGGCAGTAGATAATAGGTATGTAACCTAGGTAGTACATGTAATAAATAGGATAGGCATTCGTAGATAGTAAGTAGGTAGGTTATAGGTTAAGCAAAAGGTATTGTATTTTGTGGATACATCTTAGTGTTTTTGTATTAATTGTCAATTAATTAGCTATTATTTTATTTAATGTAGGCCACATAATTAAGTTATTAGGTAGGTTAGGTAGTAGATAATAAGTATGTAGCCTAGGTCATATATGATAAGTAGGATAGGTAGTAAATAAATAGCATGTCGGTTAGGTAATTAATTTATTAAATGTAGGTTAAGTAATAGATAGTAGGTATGTAACTAAAGTAATATTAGTAAGTAAGATAGGTGGTAAAATATAATTAAGGAAAATAGTAAATATTTTATTGTGTATATATATGATAATGTTTTTGTATCGGACAAAGGATGTGATAATGTTGTTGTGTTGTAGTGTTTCCCTTTCATTAAAATTTATCCAACATCCTTTGTTTACAACTTCAAACATGTAAAATATATAAGTAGGTAAAAGAATGGACTAAATTCATGGAATGCACTATAAACATAATGCACGTGCCATTTGGGATGAATCAATCAAAAGGCTTGTCCCCAATAAAATAAATAGGATCCTACCCACCTATTTAGCCTATGTTAAGTAACCTATTCTACCCTAACCTAACCTAGAATATGTTGCCTATTATAATGTAGCCTAGGATAGACTATAATTAATTATTTTATTGTAATATCTAATTGCTGTAATTATAACATTTCATTATAATATTTAATTATTGTAATTATGATATATCTTTATTGAACAAATGGGACATTGCCACGTGTTTGATGGGCATTGGCTCTTCAAATTACCATGTGGTTAAATCCTAACCACTCATCAATGGCACATTTGGTAGCATGGGACTATCCCAAATGTAGTTGTAAATGCAATAATAAATTAGGGTTCCACGTCATACTAAAAATCATCCATGGTAATGGATGAATTTTTTTGGCATAGTCGTAAGGTTTGCAACTACACTTTCGACTTCATGGCCATGTCATGTCTTTTGCGACTGATTGTCTTATGGCACTTGTCTAAATTGACTAGACTATTTTTAGTTACATGTGTCCATTACAACTACAAATGAGTCACAAATCTAGTCATTGATTTTCAAATTTCATCTAATGAAAGCATGTTTGAAATTTGAAAATCCGACCAATTTATAACATATTTTTAATCCATTTTTCTTATAACAAAATTCCTCAAACTTTATGTGTAGTTAACCATAAACTCAATGGAGTGCACCACTATTTCATAATGAAAATTAAAGAAGTTTTAATTGAACATGGTTTTTCATGTTTATGCCATAAATGTGATTCTGACTACATGGTGGATATTTTTTTGGCATACTTTACCATGTTTTCACTCAAAAGCCAATGCCATCCTAGGGGCAATAGGTATCATTGGGGACTGAAAGATGAAGGAATGTGTGCTTAGGCTAATGGATCCATTACACTAACAACTAGTGTGTTTTGAGATTGACCTACAAAAGAACTCAAGGAAAAATAAATACATCAATTATAAAGTGTAAAAAAGCTTTAAAATTATATAATGGAGTCTTAACAAACTTCCTATAGTGGGAATTATTACTAAAATAGTTGCAATTTGCATTGAAGTGGTGGATTTAAGAGTTGGTGCCATGATCCCAAGTTCTGCAACCATATTTAAATCTTTTTTAGGTTTTGTTGCCTTAGTTGTCATCCCTTCATCACCAGAACACAATTTGTCTTAGTATGAAAGGGCACAAACTATTGCATGTATGGGTTCTTGTGGCATTAAGTTGGCTTTTTGCATTCTCCAACATTTTAATTGTTGCTACTTCACCTTTACACCCATCATAAAGATAAATTCTTCACATAAACATGGTCACCAATGGATTGATTCAATGATTTTTTACAATTCATTTATGCTAGCTACAATTAAGTTTACAATGACCTTTAATCATGTGTGTAATTAAGCAATAAAGATTACTACAAAATTGAAACAACATAACCATTTTGAAGACATTCACTTACCAACATTGATTTATTTAAGATGTTTACAAGACATTTGTAAATTGTGCACATGGACATGTTTAGGAAACATGATTAACAATACAACTCACCACTTGTCACTACTTTGATTTACAAATAAACATGTATTGCATTGAATAAACAACCAGACAATAAGGATGGTTTCCAAATTGTAGAATGAATTGGGAACACATATTGGTTGTTTGTGGTGGATATGTTAAATGCACTATATTCCAACCAAAACCACACACAATGCTTTTCAAACATGAATAGACTTTGTAGGTGTAAACCATAAACCATGGGTGAAAACATGGTCAAAGGAACCAAGGGTGCCAAGGTAAAAGTCCTTTTCCAAGTACTACACATGACATTTGTCGTTTCTACATTAATTTATAATTTTGTATTTTGTATTTTGGACACCTAGTTTAACATTACATGTTAGATATAAATATGTTTTGACTACAAATTGCTTCTATATCATATATATTATGCATTCATGCCCTTTATCACATAAATATGAACAACTTTTGTTAAGGCCACATTTTCAAAATCCATAATATTTAGAGTCAAAAGCACCTTTGAACCGAATGTGTTGAAAATGATTTAATAAAAAATGTCCATTAATTCAAGTCCTTTTTCCCTTATAATCATCAATATTAAAATCCTCTCCAACTTTTAAAAGGAATGGTGCACATTTGGTAGGAAAAAATGACATTTGAAAAATATAAAGATTGTCCATTCTTGAGGTTTAAGTGCTTTGAATATGCAAAAACATTTGTGATATGTGTCAAACTTTGAACATATAAACTTTGTAATTAATGGAAAATATTCCAAAAAAGAAATGATAATCCAAACTATTATGCTCCCCCTTTGATTTTTTCAAACAAACAAAAATGCAATTTTAAGGAATGTCTACTCACTTAGGTGGTTCCTTTGATTGTGTTTTTAACCCCTTAATATTTGTCCCCAAGTTTGAGGTCATAATTATAAGGTGTTGAAAAAACATGTCCTTCAATATTCCTATGCAATTTAAAAGTATAGTGATATTGGCATAAGAGATCAACTTATTAAAATTAGAAAAGGTGGAACCACAATTAGAATCTACAAATGTCAAATAGTTCAAGTGAGGATCACAACAAGGGCAATAGTCAATAATAGTTTAACCTTTTCTATTACTGGTTGGTTAAAAGGGAACATTATAATAGTCACAATATATAAGTCCACAAATGTGACAGGAGGAGAACAACAATTTCAAACCCAACACAATGAAAGTGTGTCACACCACAAGGTTTGTCCTCCAAGTCAAATGTAACATAGGTTATGGAAAGCCCAATGAATAAGACAAATTGATGTCCTATGTCCAACATGATGGTTCCATGCTAGAATCTTTGGAATAGTAATCACTTCATGAAGATAATTCTTGGCTTGAAGTTTTTGAAACAATTTGGTAATTGAATGTACTTGAATAAGTCTCAACACTCATGCCCTTATCCTCTTTATTAAAATTTGCATAATACAAAACCCTTTCTCATAGCAAATGAAATGGGGAGTTGCAACCATAATTCCCATAAGGAATATTCAATTTCAACAACAATGGGCACCACAAACTTGTAGGCATTGAAGTAGTTAAAGGAGCTACACAATTCTTGGAAATAATATTCAATGTCAACCCTAAACCCTAAAACAAACTTATAGGCATTAATAAAAAAATGAAGAGATGTAGCCAAAGTTGGTCCTAGGATTATTCAATTTGAATAACCCTAAACAAAAGTTCTTGTGAATATTGGTAGACATTCATGTCCTAAGTTCAACTTTGTCACAAAATTACCTAAAGAAAGTCTATACTACCTTCATTCAAGTTGCAACAAACTTGGTAATGGTAGGTTAAAAAATGCAAGACAAAGTACCTTTTATTCACCATACAAGGGATGAAGAAACATGTTTCTACTTGTCAATGTTGAAAGATTTGTAATTACAACCAATGGCATTAGAGGTACCAAAGGAGAATGCGATGGAGCTAGTAAAGGATCTTTTATCCAATGCAAAGGAATTAGTCAACATAGCAACGCAATTGAAGCACCTTGCAAAAGAGCTAATATGCATGGCAATGCAATTGAAGCACCCATGTGATAATCTTCTAATCCCTAGAAATTTGACGATTGAAATGTGGTAGCAACATATAATATACTTGCATAGATTGAAAGATACTTGTTACTTATTTCTATAACCCTTAAGATCACACATGTGCACCCATAGGCTCTTAGAATTTTGGAATAATGTTCCTACGTAGAAATGACCTCCATTATGCATCTTTTGTTAATAAAATTATTCAATTTACACAATTTGAACCTTTTCAAAAATATGTTTTCATTGCAACAAAAAAAACATGTGTAACATATTTATTCTATGTGTATATAATTTTCATTTTTTATTTTAAACTTTGAATTACATGCTTTAAATAATTCTTAAATGAACCATATGCTCGGTTTCATAAATGGTTACTTGTGCAAAAAAAAAAGGTTACTTATAGGCAATTGTGACAATAACATAGTTTTGGAAAGTATGTAACAAGTAGGTATTTTTTAATGTTCATATTAAATCTCTAAACTCAAAAAACTTCTCCATCCCACATTTGATTATCTCATATGATTCAAAATTTCAATCTTAATAGTCATCTTCTACTTTAAAAACCTTCTTTTACATAATTTTGGTTTTTTGCCTTCAAGGATTACTTTTTTGGCATGCTTTAACATGCTTGGACCCTTTAGCAATTTAGAGCCATTGAATGCCACGTGGATGCGTTGGTGACATGAAAGAATATTCTATTATGTTAGAGAATATTCATCCATGTCATCAAAATATGTTAGAGATTATATTTTCTGATGTGGACAAAATTTATTTAAAATATTTTTTTTTGTTCACAAAACATTGCTCATGTTCACTATTCACATTCATTTATTCACAAAATAACATCCCCCCTAACAATCTAACCCTTATGATTACTAAATCCTTCATGTAACAAGGAGGTTTGAATAGTTAAGAAACAATTGAAAAGTTCATTTGTTAGTGTCGATGAAGCCTTTTTTTTCAAGGTTGCCACATTGGAGTAACATCATAATTAAAGGAGAAACATTTTCCTTACATTACATGAACCATAGAACTAATCTAGTTGTGTAAGCATTATCCAATCTTCCAATGGTGGCTAGGTTGGAGGATTTGTTCCAATCTTTATATATTTGCTTTTCAAGCTCCCCCAAATGACATCTGGAATTCATTAAACTTGTCGATATTGTGAAAACAAGAGGATTAAAGATCTTGAAGAATGTCAAGACAAGGTGAATATAAATGTTAGAACCTTTGAAATGTGTCTTGGCAAAATACAAAACAATGATTGTCAAAATGTCACAAGACAACACTATAATTTTTCAAGCAAGATTGAATTTTAATCTCCTTTGTGATATCAAAACATTGTTGGCATTGTCTTGTGTGTTGAATTCTTTGATCAAATTTGCCCAAGGAAGAGATGTTTTTATTTTAAATCTTGTGGTAACTTAAATTTTTTGCCAAGTAGATTTGTTTTTATGTACATTGACTTTATGAGCAACTACCAACATAAGTATTTCCAAGTTTTTAGTGATGCAGTGAAAAATATTTTTATATTTTTACCACAATTACCCAAGATTAGGTTACTAATTTCAACATAGGTACAGAAAACCTTACTTTCCACATGGCTAGTCATAACTATCTACTTCACATTTTTTATAAAATTGTTAATGCTAGTTAGTTAGTGTGCAAGGATGTTTTCATAACATCCATCATGGAATTCAAGTGTCAATGTTTTAATGTAGTAGACATGTTTATCAATGAAGTGGAGAAGTGATTCCCAAATTTTGAATTGGTGAATAGTCTAAGCATTATCTTTTTACAATTTTGGATGCATCATGATGTTGATTCATCTTTTTCCTTGCATCTTGGTGTCATCAAAAAACATTATAGTGAATTAAAGATTGTGAAGCCTTTATTTTTACAAACTACAAAACCTTCAAATGCCAACATCTTGGACATACAAATGTGTATGTTCAAGTTGACTATGAAAATGCAAACACTCAAGGCAATGAATGAACTATTTGACACCAATCCAATGACCAAATGATATGTGATTAATAGCAATGCCTTGTTAACTCAAAGACTAAGTGGGTATATGAAATTGGTTGAAATAGCCATTGTTTCAGTGCCTGAATCCATAGAAAATGAACAAACTTTCTCCATTTTGGCATTCATGAAAGACAATTGAATAGGGCCATACTTGGACATTATTGTTCGCATGTTTGCACAAGAGTCTTTACTCAAGAGATTGTCCTTTACAAAAATATAATTACAAGTTGGAAAGATCGAAAGGTATGATTTGATGGGATAACCTAATTAATTTTGTCCATTTTGTTATTGTTTTTTGATTCTAACATTTTTGTTTTCACCATTAGGATAAGTTTGAGGCTTGGTCCTTGATTACTCGGTGATTATTTAGTTTTCTAACATTTGTGTGGTGGGTGGGATTTTGAGTTGCATAGGGTAAAGTCTAATATTAGACTTGAGTTCAATATCCTCTCAATGTTTATAATGGCATGTTTGAACTTGTGGCTTTTATGTTTTGCATGAGTTTATGATTTTCATTTGTTTTCAATTACTTTATGAATTTTGCTATTTTCTATGTTGTAGTGTAGCCAATTTCAACTCTTTCAAAATAATCATTGTAAACACATTTTATATTTATTTGTTAGGTGGATGCTAGTTGAACTTAGGTCGTGAAATTTTTTATGGCCACTTTGGACCCACTTTCATTGAATGGCCACTTTGATTGAATCAAGGTTGCCAAAAGGGTTGCCAAAATTAGAATCAACAAGTGGCAAAGGAGCCACAATGTGTTCCTACTCCAAACTCACCTCAAAAGCCACTTAGGCATATTTGAAGGTAACCCTGTTGCCACTCGCCCATATTTTATAATTTAAAAAAAAAACCTCCTAGTATTTATAAAAAAAAGAAAACAGAAAGAAAAAGCCCATCAAGACATTTCATCCATCCAAAATGACGAAGCCGTCGGTCTGTGTACAGACTGCAGTTGGGAAGGAGCGGGTGTTCGCGGGGGTTTATGGTGTTTTAGGGTTACGTCCGCTGGGGTTACCGAAGTCTCCTGCGCTTTTGTCACTATCCTCACGTCCTTCTTCTTCGTCAGAAATGGCGATAGTCGACAACAGCATAGTCGCAGCGATGTTGAACTTCGCATATGGAGAACATCGATTCCAACTTTGCCGATTCCATTGACCATTAAAGAACTCGAATCATAAAGACAAGTAAAAGGACAAGAACAAGAAGGTTTTCATAACTTTCTTGGTGTGTGTTTGGATCCTCCTGGTCTGTGATCTGTTCCCAAGTATATGTGTGTATGTCGTGGGGTTTTATGAATGAGCAAGCAGCCAGCAATCAAGCAAGCAACGGCGAGTGCTGACTTGAGTCCCGCCGTATTGACGAGACGAAAGAGAGTTGTGTTATTTTTGGTGACTCGGGGTTTCGGTGGCCATGGTGGCGGCGGCTCCCCGTACCACTCTGCTTTTCGCCGATTCCTTCCGGCATGAGCGGCTGTGCCAACATGTTGATGAGGTAAATGTTTGGAGTCGTCATTTTTTCCTTCAGCTGTTGTTTTGTGCTGCTTGGTAGTAATTTCGCTTTGGTTTCAAGAAGACAGTTATTCGCTCAAGAAGTATAGAATCTCCAAGATACGGGAAGCAAAACCTAATCTTTAATTCCATGTGTCGAAATACACAAACGGACTGATCCAAGGACAAGCGATTGATTCTACAATTCTTTTAGAGTTTGGAGAGAATGGGTTTATATAAGGTTGAGCCTAGTCCTCTGCAAATTCTAGGGTTTTGGTTTCAGTCTTTTCTTGGCGTTTTTTTTTCTTCAATTGCTCATGGCTTTTCTGGACGTGCTCAGGCAGATGATTACAGAGGTTGGCATTGCTCAGAAGTTTGATCTTTCATTGCTTCTTGTCCCTCTCTTACATTGCAAAAAAAAAAAGTTTTATTTTTTGGAGAAGAAGGGCTGAGTTGAGCAGCAATTGTGCACTCCGTTTTTCTTGCAGGTGCGGTTTACAGAACCAGTGGTGATTACTGCATGTGAGGTGGTGGAGCTGCAACAGCAGTCTCTTTGCCCTTCTATCTCACTTACAGGGTGAGTTAGGGAGTGCACCAGATCTATCTCAGAATGCCTTTTTCTTTGATAAAAATGTGGCTGGCTAAAAAGAAAGAAAATATGCTTCTGATCTGATCATTTTGTGTGGGGAAGCATAGTGTTGCTGTTAAGAATTTTGCACCTCACATTGTGTGTATGGACAGTAGTTTAGGTTTACAATGTATGTGTGCAAGCTACCAGATTGTACACAACTTGGTTTCTGGGCACTATGACTGCAGAGTCTGTCTGTGTTTGAAGTGCTTTGTAGTATGGTGTGTGAATTTGTTGAACCTTGTGGCTTCAAATTGCAGGTGCAGCAACCCAGAGTCATGTGCAGTGGAAATCTTTGTGCGCACGGGTGGAGATGCTCGCTTCCAGCCCTTGGGTCCTGCATTTTTGCACTCTCCTGCTGCAACCTCTTTCTTGGATGTCCAGGTGATGCATCAAGCAGTGTTCTGGTCTGCACAATCTCATTAACCCACCCACTGAAGAAGTTCAACTAGAACTCTCTGGGTCCATGTTACAAGTGTTGTGTGGGTCAGGGATCGTGCCACAAACTGGACCATGTGTGCCTATCTCTTTGTCTTAACAATCAGCTTACAAACTGCCTGTTTTTATTTCATGAATGTGCAGGCAGCTGTCACAGAGCATGTTGTCCTGCGAGGCAGTTACAAATCACTTACACTTGTGATTTATGGTAACCTTGCCAGTGAGCTTTCTTCAGATCACAATCTGGACCCTGATGTGTTTTTGTCTGCTGAAGCCACCTCTCTACAACAGCATCTGCAAGACACCGATACAGAGACTGCAACTGTTCCACAGAGTCTGCATTTGGTGGTCCCTCCAAGTGCAGAGCAGGTGGACCTACTGAAGCGCTTGCTGCAATGTGTGGATCCCAAGGACACCACCCACCAGCTGGTGCCAGCACTCTTGGCTGCTGCAGCTGTCTGGCACTTACCCCAGCAGCATGCAGTTAACAGCAGTGCTCCATGGTATGCTGCTGCTGCAAAGCCTGGCCTCTCTGATGGCCCTACTGCACCTTTGTTTTCTGATGCAAGTTCAGAGCTCGTGGAGTTGCGGGAGTGGGTACAGCAAAGGGAAGATGAGGGCAAGGTGACGACTGGTGACCAAGAAGAGAATGTTCTTCTGGACCTTACACTGCACTGGCTACGAGCTGGTCTAGAGCCATCACCAGTGCTTGACTCTCAGTTATCCACTGTATGTTTTACTTACCATAACTCTCAGGCAGCAGATGTGATAGCGTATATCAAATCCTAAACCCTTGTATGCACTAGCTCTAGGATGTTTTCAAGCTGAGAAATTTACAACCAGAATCAGTGCAGAACTGAGACCCTTGGACTCTGAATGTCATGGGCAAGTTTGCTGCATGTGTTGGTTGTGGCAACACCATGCCAGAAATCATTTATTCAACATAATAGACATAAATCATTGCACTGCAGGTGGAGATGATGATAGGGGGCCTGGCTGCAGCACAGCTTCTCTGCGCAAACTATGCAGATGATGTTTCACTGTTTTTAGAGGCAGGTGGAATGGGGCTGCTGCTACAGGTAGTGCAGGAAGTGGCTGGGACCTCTGCACTGCTCTTGTTTGCTCTTACTGCCATAGATTGTGCATGCCGTCATGGGCAGGCGTGTGAGGCTCTGGTCTCACAGGGCAAGGAACCACTGCTTGTGCTATTGGAGCAAAAACAACAACCACCAGTGGGGCAACTTCTCAGGCGTATTTTACATTGCCTGAGTGTGTACCAGATTGCTACCACTTTTGAGGTATTTTACTTCTCATGTCCCTCTCTTCTCACATGCTGCTTTAGACTCAGTTATATTACATGGTGAATCCCTTCACCCCTGGAAGATGACTCTGACAATGCTTTTGCTCAATGATGCAGTTGACTGTGCAGCAACTGACGAAGGAGTCATCATCAAAGAGAATTACTGCTGAGGAGGCTGTGGCTATTGATGAAGTGACAATTTTGCTGACAGAGCTCTTGGTGAGCCTTGATTTCATCTGGTGCTGGCGGGTAAACAATGGAAAGCTAAGTAGCACCATGATGAAGGAACCTTAATATGTGCATGATGTCCTTAGCTTTTGAGGGAATGTGGGTGAATCAGGGTGCACTGGGGGTTAAGGATCTCACAGAGGAGGATGGTGGGGTGTTTCATGATGCTGGTTTTTCCAACATGGGCTTGCTGACCTCATCACTCCCAGGGGGCTCCATCACATCCAAGGCCAGTGTGGCATCAGAGGAAATTGATCCGTCAGTGCTGTCCCTACTCCAGGTTTTGCTACACTTTCATTGCACCAGCCATGCAAGCCTAGATTCTGTTCAAAACTGATGTTGCTGCTTGTATCTAGCTCTTACCAGTGTTGTCCATCTTGACATCAGCACCCATTTGTAATCTGAAATTGACAAGGAATTAGTGTATGTATGTAGGAAAGGTGCTTGGTTCCATCACTGGCAGCATTAATATCACATGCCAGGTTATGGATAGTGGATGGGAAGACAACAGCTGCAGGTGTGGAGTTCCTGGCAGCTATTCAGAGACTGTTGCTTCATCTTCTCAGGCGTCGTCCAGGTCTGTATAAAGCATTTAGCTGGATTTTAACCTTGTTATAATCCCATTGTCTTGTGATTAGGATGGGATGCTCTAAGTGGATGGTGTTAGTGCCTCTCTTACGTGTGGAAGTTTTTTGTCAACATTCCAATTGTATCTTTGTTTCTTGATGTAGAAGAAATTTCAACCTTACATCAATCAAGTTACACATGATAGGAGTTTCTGCTGAAGGCAAGTAATGAGATTCTTTGGTTTTTCTGACAGGACTGCTGTTCATTGGTGCCAATAAAAAGGCAGCTACAGCAATAACAGATGGGCTCAGACTTATGCAGAATGTGCAAGAAATGGATGTTTTGCCATTTCATCATGTAGCAGTTTTGACCTCAGTGGGATTATTATGTCGGCCTTGTGATCTGGCAGGGATGCTGCAGAGTAGCATTTCTGTGGTTGGTTTCTCTATACTGCCTGTTCTTTCCAAATATTAGTGGCTTCTGTTTCTTGCTTTCTGTGCTCATATTTTACTCAGCTGGCAAGGTGAATTTGTTGCAAGCACTTGCATTCACAGACTTGTGTTGGCTATGCAGATGACTGCAATGGATCGCTTGATAGGTGCAGACAAAGGATCAGAAGCTGCATTTGGGTCTCTTTGGGACCTTGCTTCTATAGCAAGGTCTGTCAGAGTGTCCTGTAATTTGTGAATGGCAGTGTAATGGATGGGTTGTGGTTCAGCATTGGAGTAGTTAGGGTGAGCAGTGGTTGCCATTGGAGCTTAATTATGCTTAGTTGTACTGGGTGGTGGGATCCAGATCAGAGGCTGGCAGGCAAGCAGTTTTGGCAGTGGTACAATTTCCAGAGGTAATGCAATCTTGCATTCCTTCCTGTTGACCTTTTCATTCAAGAGTGTGGGTTGGTTGCATCTGACATTTCACCCACTGGCATTCAGGTTTTGGCAGTCCTAATGGAAAGTCTGAATTCTGCACCACAACAGCCTGCACTAGCACCAGGTGGGTATGCTTCCAGCTAGTCCTTTTTGAAGTTTGGAGAAGGCATGTCTAGGTGGGCTAAGCAAAACCAGGGTGGTGTTTGAGCAGGAGGAGAGGCAGGAATGAATTTAGCTGCAGAGGTGCTTCAGAAGGTGCTTTGGGATGCAGCACCCACAACCCTGCTGGCATGGACAAGGCATGCACCAACTTTGCAGCATCTGTTGCAGGAGGCTTGCAGTAGTGAGTCTTCCATCTTTGGTCAGATCCTTGACTGGGTTGAGCCAGCTGCTGTCTTTGAAAAAAAGGGATCAGTCGGTCTTCTTCGATATGCAGCAGCTTTGATTGGTACACAAAACAGCAGTGCTGGGTCACACATGGATGGTCCCCTGGATGATGATCCCAGTAACATTCGAGAGCATGCAGCTGACACTGAGCTTCCCACAGTTCTTTCCAGAGGGTTGTCTTCTCCACTGATTTATGAGTCAGCTATGCAACCACTAACCATTTCTCTGAGGCTCCTGGCATCACTTTCTGCTGACCCGGTATGTACTTAATTTCACCCTGACTTCCATGTGCTTACATTTAAATTGTTTTTGTGGAGATTTCTCTGCAACTTCATCAAGCTTACATGTAAAGCAAGAAATTTGATTGATGAAGTGTTCCATTGGTTTTTGAAGGGTGTTGCAGCGGAGCTCTATGGAGAGGGTGGAATGGGTGTTGTGAGTGCTGTTCTTGAGCATTCTGTAGCCACTCTGCAAGCCCCTCTGAGTGATTATGGTGAGCCTGCAATCCTTTGTGTACTGTTCTTTCTAACTTTTAATTTGACTGGTTAGTGGAGTGTTAAGGGGAGGTCCTTGGAACTCAGATGAGGAGGAAGGGGAAGGGGAAGAAGAGGACGGGAGGATGGAGCAAAACAAGGAGGGTGCTCTGCTTGTCATGTTGTTGCCTACTCTCTTGTTCCTGCAGACTTTGCTTAAGCGGCTCCAGGTGTGCTCTCTGTTCAATTGTTGTAAGTTGTAGTCTGGGATCAACTTTTACTTAATGTTAGCCTGGAATGACTGTATGTCTATTGTGGCCAAGTATTGTGAAGGTCATAGGATGCAATGGTGGTGCTGTGGTCAGTTTTGTGTACATTTATCTGCATGCAGATTTGCAAGCTGATCAAGAAGCTAGGAGATATGTTTGTCACATGTGATGTTGGGAGGGACTTGGGTGGCACTGCTCAGTTCTTTACTCCAGACCTTGTCCTGGAGTAAAGACTGAACATGATGATTGAGTTTTGGAACCTACAGTGCATGTACTGCAAAGTACAATGTTGTGAGCAACTTACTATTCAGTGCATGCTCATGTACCTTGGCTTTTTGTGTGACGCCATGTGTAACAGCTGCTTGCTGGCATCAGGCTTGCGATAGCTCCTCGGAAGTTCAATCGTATTGAGTGTGTCCATGAATGCAGGGGGCAGTGCAACAGTATTGCAACACAAAACTACTGGACATGTTGCTGCGACTTCATTACTGTGTCAGGTAGCTCTTGGCTTGCTTGTGGTGCATTACTCAAGGCCTGCTTGAACTGCTACCTTGTCAGATCCAAGGCAGGAATTTTATATGTTTGAGTTTGGCAGTGCAAAACCAGAGGCATATGGAGCTGTTCCACCCTATGCATGGACAGGGGGAGTGTTGGAGGTGGGAGCTGTACGACAGGTGTTGGCATCAATAATAGCCTGCTGGCCCATCTTTGGCTGGACTCCTGCTCTGCTACCACGACTGCTGGGTTCAAACCCAACCTCCTTGCCAGGGGAACCCGTGGAGGCCTGTAGTGCAATCTGCCTTCTGGTGCTTTTCCAATCTTCCCTCCTCACAGAACATTTGTGTGATCTCAATGAAGAATCCAAGAAACTGAACTAAGATGTTGTCCATGTGCTATGCTGGTGAAATATCTTACAAAGGATATGGGTAATGCTGGGTGCAGGAAGAAATGCTGCCTCCTGCACCACCAATTTTGTGTCTGGAAAAAGCTGCAGTTATGGATGTGTACCGGAACTCAGCTGTGGGTCTACTGTCAGGAATAGGGGTAATGGCTGATGTTCAGTGGCATTTCTCATTAGCCAATGCAGAGAAGATGCTGCATGCATTGGGCCCTCATTTGGAGCAGCTTGCACAACTCATATTACGCCTTGCTCCATCTGTATGCTACAACACCCCCCTGTAAACCAAACCTGTTTTGCCAGAGTTGACACCTATCAGAATGTTGGTTCTTTGACAGATTTCATGCAGGTTGAAATTATGGTGTTTGAAAGTTATGCATGTAGGTTGCTGCCTTCAATGTGTTAGCTTCTTTCATGTATGTGGAGTCTTGTTTCTATTGCCTGTTAGGATTAGTGTATGTTCACTTGACTACCTTGCAGTGTGACTTAAGAATCTGCAAAGTCGCATGCATTTTGTTTTCTAATGTGTGTGGACTACTACCATTCTCTCCAGCTATTTTGTAGGGTTCATAGGGCAGATATTCTGAGTAGCTGTTCATTGGTACTAAGAATGTTTTTTGTCTGCCTGGCACCAGACTGTGATAAGATTACTGCATTTTCTTAGGGTTCAGGAGATTGGAGGCTAAGTGAATCAGGGACCTAAATTGCAGTGGTTGATGCAGGCATGTCTATTGGTACAGGAGAGGCTGACCCACCTGGTTATACGCATGTCCTGTCAAAGTGTGGAACATGCAGCAGTGCTTCTAAATCCTGTCATCTCCACTCTCCAACAGCAGACTGCAGCTGCCACAGTTTCATTACTCTCTGAAATCGATGCACTCCAGGTACTACTTTTGTTGATAGCTGGGTTGTCTCTACTCATATATTTCTGGAGTTTTCCTCAAACTCTTGCTTGAATCACAGTTATTCAATATTTGTGACACACCTCATCCTCAATAGTTGTGAAAAGCAGGTTAAGGTGTGCTGAAAGAATAATTTCTGCTTAGTCTGATCTCTACTGTCATGGGAATGAAATTGTATTTTGCTGGAAACTTGAGAGAGAAGGTTGTTGATGCCAATGGGTTCATGTGCAGGTGGAGCGCATGCTGCAGTGGGTGTCTCACTTGGCATTTCATCCTGCTTCCAAGGTCAGCTACTTCATCATCCTAAGGGTTAGATTCCTTTGGGTATTTATTGTTGGTAGTTGATGAAGCTTTTAGAGGTGGGTGGTTAATGTTTGAATTTTGCTGCTGGAGGTCCCTGGACATGGATATGACTGTCACTGGCATTGAAACTGCTCCTCAGTTCTGTTTTTGGTCACTTGCCCTTAGGGTCAGGATTCCTCTTTTTCATTCTTGTTGATTGCTCGCTGTTATGTTGTGAGACCTGAGATATCCATAACTCATCATGGGTTCATCTCAATTCTTTTCAGGTTGACTTGAATAGTAAGTAGAGAGAAATTCTCAGTACTTGTGAAGATATTGACAAAGCTTTTTGAGCAAATTTTATATTTAGGATTGAAGGCTGTGGCATATTTCAGGTGGTGCTGCTGCAAGGAGGAGCAGTGCAGTTTTTGGTGCAGGCACTTGTAGTGCCAGCTGATGTCATTAGACTAGGCTGGTTGACTTGGAGCTGTAAAGCATTGATGGCTCTTTGTGACCCTGCAATTTCTTTTTTGCCTATGTCATTTATTGAAAGGTGGGTCTGTCCGGATGCTTCAGATTTATCTTCTGAGGGGGAACTTGAGTGTGAATGTGGAAATGAGATTTTCCCTGCTCAATCGCAGTTTCTAATGGGATGATGTAATGTGAGAATCTGTGCTGCCTTTGCATGTATGGGGCTGCGAACTTTATGCTCTATTTTTTTGTACCAAGGAGTGTTTCTCAGATTGTGTGCTGGATTAGCAGGCGCTTGGCAGAAGACTGTGCAAGCTTTGAGGACTGTCGCATCATTGCCTTTGCTCTTTCTTCTTTGTTTGAGGTGAGTAGTAGGTGGGACCAGTGCATGTCTGATAGACATACATATAGCACAGTGATGTCTGTGCTGGTTAAGTTTGTAGATGATGAAGGGTTTTCTTTACCAGTAGGGTGATTTGCAGGTTGAGCAGAAGCTTCAAGTGAGTAGGTGTTCATTGCATGTTCAACTGGGTAGCTTTAGTGAAAGTGGAGTCTTGGGGTTGTTCTATGGATGAACTTAGGTGAATTCTGTAGCCAAAACTAAGGTTTCTCTGAAGGTAGATTGCATCTGTCTGCACAACAGTTGGTGAAGTGAAACTTCTGTCACATGTGGATGCACAGGTGATGTCTTTGGGAAAGCACAGTCTAGTTCTTGCAGGGGTATGGGAGAAGCTGGCAAACCATGAGCTGGGCCGAGCTGCTCTCGCATCAGTTGCTGTGCAACCCAGTGTGAGCCAGGATCTATCTGATCCAGAGCCTGCACAACCTCCAGATAGAGACAACCCTCCATTGTTAGTTCTTTGGCAAAAAATTTCTGTTGAATTCGAATCCAATAAAACTTTGAGGCCTTCTCTTGTGGAGGTGATTCACCATTTTGCGAGGGGAGCAAATGCCTTGTCTCATCAAGGCCAAAGGTTAGCATGTACTTCGCAATCATCTTCCACCATGTTGCATGTTTCATCACCGATGCCCACATGCTGGTCATCACAATTCTTGACTTAGTGTCATCTTTGTAAGTGAGAACAATCAAAGAAGCCAGTGTATTGGATAGCCAAGGTCTGCTTTGACACTGTGGAGTTCTTTGCAGTGCTTGTGGTACATGGGCATTGAAGGCTATGTTTGGACTAGACCTGTCACCTGGAACAACAGAAATCAGGGTAGTAGAAGACATTTTGCAACCAGTTTTCAATGTTGCAAGCAGCCTCCAGCAGCTTCTAACTGACAGTGACCAACCAGGAGATGTTGAAGTCCCAAACAACCTTATGCAAGAGGTATAGTGTTTCCTCCACACTGACCAGACTAGTACCATGACTTGTAGAACAGCTTTCTAAGTACCAGATGTATACTTGTTGAAGGTATGGTTTTGCTGGTGGAGTATCAGTGAGGACTGCAATTGCTAACTGGATCAAGTTGTGAGCAGGCACACAATGCTGTTACTGCCATGCTACATATTCTTGCAGCACCAGCAACTGAATGGAACATAGAGGAGGAGATAAAAGCTGTATTGGGGCAACTGGAAACACCACGACCTGTTGCAGAGCGTAGAGCTGAAGCTATTCCAGGACACTCACCATCAAGATTGCGTATTCTCATACCGGACTTTTTAGGTGATTCAGAGTTGGTCGACTTAGATAGTTACATCGAAGTGCCCACCATTGATTTTAGGGGGACTATTCCATGGGAATGCCCCACAAAGTTGCAGGAGAAGCCACACATGGCGATCAGCTCATTGAAAAGGAGGCCTATCTCAACAATAGAGTTGGCAGGCAAGCGACAACGAGGGGAAGCTGGAGCTGGCTCACCGTCAGTTCGTGCCACTTCTGCAGCAACCCCAAATCGAAGGGACACATTCCGACAGCGCAAGCCTAATACAAGCAGGCCACCATCAATGCATGTTGATGACTATGTGGCCCGTGAAAAAAGCTCTGATGGTCCTACAAGTGGCAGTCCTGCTACTGCTGGCCCATCTTTGCAGCGCACCAACTCAAGTGGAGGGAGACCACCCTCAATTCATGTGGATGAGTTTATGGCTCGCCAGCGTGAACGACAGCAATCTTCTCAGATGGTGGTTCAGACTTCTGTGGAGATTGTTGCAACTAAAACTGGGGTTGATCCAATGGAAGTGGAAGATGATGGTGCAATTCCTGGATTATTGGGACCATCACATCCAGATCAAAAGAATGCAGAACAAGGCAGTGTAACTGTAACCTCACTCTCCACAACTGTCTTCATTCCTCCTATCTCAAACTCCACTGCATCATTTGGTGTAGCTGGTGGAGCACCCATGCATTCTCAAGTGGTCAAGACTCTATCTAACCAGAGCAACATGAATTCACTGTCAACAGCTTCTGCATCAGACATTAGGAACATGGCCTTAAAACAGTTTGAGGACATCAAACAAGAGCAAATCAACAGGTTGACACATGTTGATAGCAGTAGTGAGCCTTTGGTTACATCTGTTCTTCAGAAAGTGAAAATTGAAATTGAGTCTGCGGAAAACAAGGCAGTGGGTCAGGTACAAGGGCCTTTACGATCATACACCAATTCACACTCCACTGATGTGAGCAGTCCCACAGTCGAGAAGGAGCCCAAGCAGTCACATTGGAGGTCCAAATCAGTACGAGCATCAGAGGTTCTGGTGAGCCCTGGTTCTAATAAGAGTATGTCACCAATTTCAGGTGAGCACCAACAAAAACTTCAAATGGACACAGATGTCAAGTTGAATCCTCCCCGGCCTCCTGCACCCAGCTGGTCCCACAGACCAGAGCATCCAGTGCATCCACAGCATGTGCCTCTGCTCCCTCCTCCCATGATGTCTTCACCCTACAATTTCAGTCCAGGATCTCGCCCACCTGCAGACTTGCAATTGGGAGGAGCTGTGCTACAAGCTCCCAGTGGGTCATGGAGAGAAGCAGCACCTTCCTTCTCTGGGCCACCACCACCACCTGCTCCTCCTCCACAAAGTACCATGCAGCAGGGCCCCTCCTCTCTTCCAGTACCATATGGTTCCATGAGACCATTTGATGGTGTGCAAGCTTACCCACTTCCACCATCTGTATCTTCAAGTGACCACAGATTTGTGAACTTTGCTGCACCTATGCTTGGACAGGGCATACCACCTCCTCCATTTCAACCTCAAATTCCAGTGGGCAGGCCCCCTGTGGCTCAGGTTCCAATTCCTCCAGCACAACCCCTACACCACCAGCCACTGTTACAGCATCAGCAACAGCCACAGCAGCAGCATCCACAGCATCAGCAGCAACAGCCGCAGCAACAGCCGCAGCAGCAGCAGCAACCACAGCATCAGCAGCATCAAGCAAACTTCAACTCTCAGCAAGAACCAGCAGCATTATTGCAGCAGATGCTTGCATCCCCAGATGCCATTCAAGTATGCCAATTGTCACTTTTCTCTCTCTCTCTCTCTCTAAAGCACTGGTTGATTGTGCACTTATTTGTTGCAATCTTTTTTGATGTGCTTGGATTTGAAACATGGGTGCCATTCCTCTGTGGGTTAGGCTCTTCTGAAAGATCAAAACAAGCTTCGACAGCTTCTGGAGCAGCATCCAAAGTTGATTACTCTTCTACAGGTGCTATATTCTTCTCTCTGCTTCACATTGCATACACTCTAGGTATGCTAGTTTCTAATGTTTTCTGTCAATGACAGAAACAGCTTTTACAGTACAAGTAATCATCAGACAATCTCTCAACAGGCGGTTAGTCTCTGATCGGTGCTCTGATCTTGCAGGAAAAAATGAGCTAAGGCCCAATTTAAGAGCAGTGGCATTTAATATCCACAGGAGTCATCACAGGAAATCAGGGCTTTGTGAAATTATTTGTGTTTGATGTCTCGTTTTATACCCATACTGCACTGCTGAGTTCCCAGAATTTGTGTGAAATGTGCCAGCCATTTCACCTAATGCAAGAATGTTCATTTGGTGCCATAGACAATGGAGGCTTCGTGTAGTAGAAATAGGCTGAATTTGCAGAATGAGCTCTGGTCATCTGAGTAGGTCCTGGTGGGATTAAAAAATGGTGGGAAAAACACTTGTTCATTTACATGTTGAACAAAACATTCTTATTAAATGTTCATTTTTCTGAACTCTTTCCTTAAATTTGTGGTATGAATGTGCTAAAGCACTAAACCAACTTCTTGCAAATATTTCAGAATGCAATTAAAATATTGTGGAAGGATAAAATGTGTGAAATGGAGGCCTCTGGCATACTCCTCCCGTTTGGGCTAGAAATTTGTGTAAAATATGTGCTTTCAATTCCACAATGAACACAGGAGGTAAAATTGTGAAGTCCACAGCTGAGGACTTTACTGAGCACAAAGGCCTGCTCTGATTTTTTTTCCTTTCATTTCCCCCCCAAGTACCTGCCTTGTATCACAGGGAAAAAAAAGACAAAGCAAAGGTGTGATCTGAAAAATGGAACACATAATCCGCATTCTTGGATGATGAGGGTTGGAACAGAAGGATGATATGCATGCATTAGTTCATTTTGGTGATACTGGTACACATTTGTGATTAATATCAATTCATAGATGAATTCAAGGGGGTGAACCAATCAAGATACAAAGGGTCATAATGATATCCATTATATCCCACTAGTATTCTTAAAAACCAAAATAATGAAAGCTCTAATAAACCAAGAATAGAGGACCACTAGAAAGGTTGTCTAGGAAACCTCCCAAACCTTTGTGCTCGCAAGACATTGGCTTGTCGAATTTTATCACATAGCATAGGGGCGGCATTTAACAGATCTGCAACATGACACAATGCAATCAACCTAATTTCTGTCATCGACATATGGCTTGAAGAGGCCCCCAGACAAGAGTTATAAGCAAAAGTTTGATGGCACAATATATGAAAGGAAAGTGCTTATTCTAAGAAGAACAAATCTTGATGTGTGTTCACAGTTTTTCTCAAAGACTACAGTTAGCCATCACCCAGAAGAAACAGAAACACAGGGAATTTGAGACAAATGCCAGACATGACTTCTTTCATCTAGATTCCAGGAGACACTTACCATCCTTAAGACTGTGAGATCGCAGCTGCTCAAAGTCATCATCAAAGGCACTCTTAAATGTCAAGAGTGTCTCTAATGCCCGCAACTCTGTGCGCTTCTTTGCTGCTTCAGTTTCAGCCTGAAAATGCATGATAGTTTATGTTAGGCAGAGAGAATTCCTGCTTGAATCTACTATAAGAAAAACAAATGATCACAGACCTCAGTTTGCATACTCAAATTTTGGAGGGTAATCACTGAGTGGTTGCACACTTACAGCAGCCTTCCGTGCACGAAGAGAAGCCAGCTCTGCATCCAACTTGGCCTCCTCATCTCCACTCATAATTTGCATCAACTCATGCTGAACCAATGAAACCAAAGTGCACATGCAAACAGAGTAAATAGAAGAGACCATACAACAATTTGCATTGTTAACTAGTGCAGTGCAGCATTCAGGTCATCCACCTTACAGTACAAAAGGCGTAGCAGAAAAGCACCAACAAAATTCTCAAAACTACATCTACTAGTTTCCACTACAACAGGTCTACTCATTTTCCTGGATCCATAGCTAGCATTCCTGTAGCATAGGCTTTGCTTCGTGGATCTGGGGAAACAGATGTGTTTCAGGTACTTGCCTTTTCTGGCAACACAAGGCCATGAGGAATACTGAAGCTGACTTCATGGCAGTACTTCTCCCACTCAGTAAGGTCATTGTCTATAACCTGAGTTAGAAAATGCTGAGTAACAGCACCCATACCCTGCAGAACTGACAGATGCTTTCTCAGCTAGGAAACAGGAGAGATATTTACAAGTAGGACCCCATTTACATACAATATCACAAACTTGCAGATTTCTGGAAAAGAGATTCAGTGTACAAGATTCTCTTCTTATGCATGTCCCAACAAGCTGCAAACTTGGAGACAGACAAAAACATGAACCATGTCTGATGTTTTTCTAGTCCAGTTCTGAGAAAAGTTGGAGCTTTGCTTTGTCTAAGCTGCAGAAAAACTTTCATTGGAAATCAGACAGATCAGTAACTTGGAAAGACTTCCCACAGGTTCCTATGTTTATGTGCACTCCACAAGATATCAGCTGCTATAACACTTCTGCCCTAAATGACTCTCCATCATGACAAAGGGCTTTGAGCTCACCTGTGCTAATGCAGCTTGAGACTCTTCAGTAGACAGACCAAGAATATGTCTGGAACAGCTGCAAATCAAACCACTGAGTCGCTCAGAACAAAAATCAAAGCAGAATCCTCACCTGCTACCTTGGGAGCAAAGTGAAAACTATCAATATGGACGTGGATGAAACAGGGAACACACCATTATTTTCCACTAACTCTGGGAGAAAATAAGAATGTCTGTTGATTGCAAGGATAGAGTGCCATTATTCTCATGAATTTGAAACCCTACTATTGATGTGGATGAAGAAGGGAAATAACATAATTCTCCACTAACTCTTGGTGAAAAGAAGGTTGTTTTGATGATTGCAAGGATGGAGTGGCATTTTTCTTGTGAATTTGAAACCCTACATCCCAGTATCTGAGGTTTTCCACCTATATGGAGATGCACATATATGTAAAGCAGGAAATTATAAATAGCAGATGACATACTGCTGTAGGTGGAGAGTGTTGAACTTACACTTCCATCTGGTCAAAATACTCCGTGGAAATCTGAATAACCTGAAACACAAAGGAAATACATGCACACGAGATGTTGTCCAATTCAAAGCCTCATAAATCAACGTCTTATGCAACATAAACTGCCCTTCTTTGTAGAAAGAAAACCTCATGTATTACTCTTCTGCAGTAGCTTTGATTGCACAAAAAAAATTAAAGGAGTTTGTGCTCTGATTCCAGCCTAAGGACTCTCCGCATTCTTAGCTCTCAAAAAGCTTCCAACAAACATCGCCCGACATATATGTATGTCTCCAATTCTGTAGGCCAGCAAAAACCCTAGCAGCAATCTATCCTGCAAAATGGGAAGAGGAGCAAGGGGTATAACAAAGAGGGCGATGGAGACTTCACTTACGGCATTGATGACATCGTCGATGAAAGCTTGACTGTCGAATGCAAGATAGTGCACAGGGTACAAAGCCGGCAGAGACTCCAGGGAAAGAAGTGTATCAGATTTGGTGCCTCCTTCTCCTCCTACTCCTGCCGCCTCTTGATCTTCCCCGCTCATCACCTTCTCTTGTGCCCTTGTCGCAAAAGAAGAAGAAGAAGAAATGATTCCGTCCATTGCGACCACGCCATCACACACAAACACAGACGGAAGCTAACTGCGAGAAAGGCGAGAGGAGGAGGAAGAAGAAGAAGAAGAAGAGGCGGGAAATTTTCGAATAATACATTATTAATTGGAATGGGGACCTTCATGGATGCATCAAGGATGAAAAAGATCCATCCATGAATAGATTTCATTAATAGAGGGCTCCGTTCTTTCTGGTGTTCAAACAAAACTTGAACCCCTCTTATTGGCATATCAACACTTTAAAAAATCGTCAAAAACGAAATAAATTGAGAAAGTTACAGCCCCCCACAGTAGGGGGGGTCAAAAACTGAAAAAAAAAAAAAAAAAAAAAAAA
>Ga0209208_10000647_pt1 | contig 46257 bp, 26 predicted proteins | sample S1TSphfallax_3_FD_187694 | JGI IMG/M metagenome (GOLD analysis project Ga0209208, IMG submission 187694) | Host-associated microbial communities from peat moss isolated from Minnesota, USA - S1T2_Fd - Sphagnum fallax MG (SPAdes) (version 2) | ecosystem: Host-associated > Plants > Peat moss >...
TTTTTATTTCTCTTTTCTTTTTCTATTTTCTTCTGTTCAATTTTTTTTTTCCTTGTTTCTTTGTAGTTCTCTTGACTTTTTCTATATATGTATATATATGTATATATATATATATATATATTTTTATTTATTTATATTTTTTTCAATTTTTCGGTTTTTATTCTTTATTCTTATTTCCTTTTTTTTAATGTTATTCTTATTTTTCTTTTTTTTGTGTTTATTTTTATCTTCTTTTTTTATGTGAGTATGCAAAATTTGTGACCACAGTTGGTGAAAAAAAACACCATTTAACCAAGTTAAGGAAGTTCAAAAGGAATTTAGATGCTCACATTCATGCGCTCACATAATAGCATCCTTGTTAAGAACAAAAAGTTTGAGGACACTCTTATAGGAAACCTTGACCTCAAAAGTTTTTCCAAATAGGTGTTCTTTTTCTTGGGTGGAAATCATAAGTTGCAGGCCGCCTATATGCAATATATTCGTCATGGATCCATCATGGCACATATCAGTGAACTCCATCTTCTTGGATACCTCCCATGTGGTCTCATTGAACTTCAGATGGTCACAATAAACTTGATCAAATAAGTTTTTCACTCAGGTGCAAATGAGATCAAACAAGCCAACGATGTTACTTTAGAAAAGGATTGCATATCCTCTTGCCCAAAACTAGCTTTTTCATACAAATGAATTTTTGAACAATTTAAAAATGAAAAAAAATTCAAATTATAACCTTTTAAGGTCTTAAATTGAAATTTAAACTTAAAATCTTACCAAATGGATTTTTGGTTTGAATTCTTTGACATTCATATGAATGAAAAAGGAACAACTTGCCATGATTGCTATTGGTTTAAATGGTAAAGCATAAATATTTCTTCAATTTTGACTATTTTTCTTCATCGTCCAACATCCTTTTTGACTTGTTTGATTATGGCTACACCCACTCATTTTAATCATCACATTGTTATCATGGTCCTTTACTTTTTTTCATCTATCACAATATCAATGTTTAGAATATTCATTTGTGGTGTTTTCAAACGAATCAATTTCATTTGTTGTTGCAAGGTTTGTGGAGTTATATCATGTTTAACCTAGTTTCATCCATGAATGTTTTCAAATCCAATCCATTAGTATCATACCTTCGGAGTAATTTTAAGATGTTCTCCTTGTGGATGTTTTAAGAAATGCCAAAGCAAATCCCAAAAAACTTGGCAAACCTTCACATCCAAGGCATTCTTCAACTACATGTACAAGGTGCACATAATTCAACACATTTTCCAAAAAACAATTTATGATTTTTTTTGTTCTTGATTGTTTACCTTGTTCATATTCCTTCATTTGTCCATGGTTTCTCACATGTAATGCAAGATATCCATTGTTGGAGATGCTACTATCAAATTATACTACGAAGAATTCCTAAAAGGGGATGAAACACTTTCCCATCAAGCTCAAGGAGCATATGGAAAGGGCAATAGATCAAGTCAAAAAGGACCATTATTCCACATTTTGCAAGCACCTTCTTATTTTTGATCTTGCCCTTTGTCCAAATTTCTTGAAAGAAATCCAAGTTTATTACGATATGAACTCCGAACCAAAGATGCTCACGAAAAAGCTCTAGATGCTTGTGTACTTCTATGAAATTTTGGAGCAAAAGCTTGTTTAACTCAAGTAGTGGAATGAATCAAGTGTTTTACAAGAGGCAAAGAAATTCCCAATGTCTAGTTTCTCTAACTTTTAGTTTGCCAAATGGCTCCATAAGGCGACATTCTAGCACCAAGTCAACATTCAATTCCCATTTAGTCTTTACATCATCCCTATAATTCATCTCAAAAGCTTTAATTTTAATCCTAATTGTTTGTTTCATGCAGATTGAGTTTGAAGTTCTAAAGTTATATGATTTTACTATCTCAAACTTGGAATTGATGATGAGAGAGTTTTTTTTTCCTTTTTTCCCCTTCTATATATCAATGACAATGGTTTTAGAAAATGGTTAAAAACTCTAATGTTTTCTAGGATTTTAATTGCCAAATTTCAGATTTGTTGAAATGTCACAAAATTCCCATTATGATCTAGTAATTAGCCACATAATTGATACAAATTCCAACTAGAAAAGGATTTTTGTTAAATAAATAATTTATATGTTACAAATATACCAAATTAAATAATCAAAATAACTAGACATGCACATTTTAAAAAACTAAAGAACAATCTAACATACATTGCCATAAAAAGAAAAAATCTTGAGATGGAATGTACATTAGCCCAATCAATGTGTAGTTGGGAATGTTTGAAATATGGTGCAAAACTTTTTAGATGGTTGATTGGCAGGAGAAATCTCCATTGAATTAATGATTTTCAAATTAGTAGTAATTAAATCTAGTAAATCTTGTTCATTAGTTTAGATCATATGACTTTTTACTAAGCCTCATCTTTACATTTCTTGTCTAATCATGTGAATTTTTAATTATGGTAGATTAGACAATATTACATTTGTTCAATTTTAAATTCATTTTTGGTTTATTGTTTTACTAAAAATACAAGGTCAAATATTTTACTGGACTTTTGAACATTAACTTTTCCCTAGTAACTATAGTTGATAAACCCAAAAACAAATTACAACAGTGCAACTTAACATTTAATGATAATGGGTTAAGAATCTAAGGAACACATGTTAAAAACATTTTAGGGTCCAAGCATGGTAAATTAAACCAGAAAATGTGTGTGCCTAAAATCCCATTTTAAAATTTGAGAGTTTTCTACAAAAGCACAAGAAAGTAGATTGGAATTTTATTTATTTTTTCATTTTGAAAACATCTATGCCTCCATTGGGTTTATGGCAAGTTGAATATAAAATCTGAAAAACTTTAGTATAATGAAAGTAGCTCACAAGTAGGTTTGAAATAGACTAGTAAATATTTTTTTCAAACCTAGATTCTTATCCTACAAGTTAAATATATTCTTATTAAAATGTGAAATAGATGAAAAGCCACAAGTACATTTTAGGGCCTCATTAATTCCAAAAAAATAAAAATGTAATATTTCATTTACTTACAACCTAGTTAAAGGCTATAAAGTAGATTGTGAGCTTTGATTAAATTCCCATGAATCTACTTAAACCTACTTTAAACATGTAGTCTTTATTTAAAATTTTAATAATTTAGTTGAAAAAATGTTCATATTAATCCTTAAACTAAAAAATATTTTAAAATTCAATATATCAAAGCATACTTGATGGCTACTTTTCATTTATGTTGCAAGGAACATTTGTGGTTTAATTTACCATGCTTGGACCCTTTAGGAACACAAATATTTTACTTGTGTACCTTATGTAGGTGTCTACAATTTTCCATAGTGTATATGCATATGTGGGAAACACAAACCCCCAATGTATGATTCAACTCACTAGTAAAAATCACAATTTAAAAGGATTAAATTTTTTAATTTAATTAAATTAGGTCCATCTTTCTTTGAATTTGGTGATGTGGTTTTGAATGGTACCATTCAAGGATGGGTTTGCCCACTAGTGTTATGTATATGGTGACTGAGGGTGATTGGGCGTGTAGTGTAATATGCAAAATACTAATGTGGGTATATTCACAAATAAAAGTGCTAACACCATGAATGGACATTACTTATTGTGTCTTTGAAATTGCACAATGGAAGCACAATAATTTCACTACAAGAAATGTTGTCCATTTTGACCATATTTTTGCGATTACTATGCAACTAATGTCCAAACCAACTGATTTTATGACTAGCAATGTGTTAGTTCTATATGTTTATGTAGTTGCAACTTGTTGTAGTCACATATGAAACTATAGGAAAGGTTGAACCAAATTCTAGTTGTAGATGTGACTACAACTTACAACTAATATGATTTTCATTGAAAATGTAAATGAAAAGTGAAGAATGTCATCCAATTTTTATTGCATTCATCAATGGATGATAACCTAGTTGTTTTTGCAACTACAAATGAAAGGTTTTTTAATTGCAATAATATATTCTACCACATGAACAAAGAAACATAGACCACATATGGCAAACTTTACTATTTCAATTGGACTATTATCCCTTCAATGTACCCATCCATGGGTCTTCTTTGCAATTATCCATGGGTTTTCCATGATATAATATCTAATAATTAATTATTTGCTAAAAAAGGCTATGATAACCTAGTTGGTAAACTAAGCTAGCGAAACATAATAGGTTACATTAAACTAAGTAGGCTTATGTACGTTGGTAGCCTAGCTTAGCTTGCATACTTAACTTAATTGGCCTAGATTATCTATGGGTAATAGTAGGCTAGTTTATTAGGTGTAACTAATAGGCTAGGCTATGAAGGTTAGACCTAGTTAGGCTAAGTAAGCTAGGTAGGTATTTGGTAGGCTAGGTCATTAATTAATTGGTAAACTAGGTAGTAGGTAGTAAATAGGATAGGTAGTAGGTAGGTTTATTGGTTTATTGTGTGAATATGTGATCATGTTTTCATATTAATTAATTAATTAGGCTAGGTAGTATGTAATAAATAGGATAGGTACTAATAGGTAGTAAGTAGGTACATAAGCTAAGCAAGAAGTATTTTATTTTGTGGATATGTCGTAATGTTTTTGTATTAATTGATAAAATAACTAATTATGTTAAAAATTAATTTATTAAATTTTTATTAGGTAGGCTAGGTAGTAGTTTAGAAATTTTGAAGTTTTTGGATAAAATTTTATTCAAAAAATGTGTTTTCTTGCATTTGTTTAGTAATGAATGCATAATGATATTTTATTTTAAAGAAAAAACCACTACCATATCAAAAAGGAAAAGATTTTATAGATATTAGTTTTTCAATTTTCTTTTGTTTGGTAATGTTTCATGAATCATAAACATGAGGCCCTATGGTCGCTAAAAAATAATAAGTTATATATTTTGTATACATTGATTTTATCCAATTCTCCTCATCTAACCGTTGGGTGAAATCACGATCAAAAAAGCCAAAGGCGCCAAGGTAAAAGTCCTTTTCCAAGGACTGCACGTGACACCTATCATTCTTGCGTTGGTTTACAACTTAAAATTTTGTATTTCGAATACCCCACTTAGCATTACAGTTTAAATATAAATACATTTGACTACAAATTGATTTTATATCATGTATGTTATGCATTCATGCCTTCTATCACATATATATGAATAACTTTTATTTAAAGCCACACTTTTAAAATCCATAATTTTTAGGTCAAAAACACTTTTGAACCAAATGTGCTCAAATGGGTTGTAAAAACAATTTTCATTAGTTCAAGTCATTTTGCCCTTCTAATCAGCAATGTTAAAATCTTTTCCAATTTTCAAAAGGAATGGTGCACATTTGGTAGAAAAAAAAGACGTTTGAAAAAAAGAAGGATTGTCCATTCTCGAAGTTTGAATGCTTTGAACATGCAAAAATATTTTTGATTTGTGTCAAGCATTGAACATGTAAATTTTGCAATTAATGGAAAATATTCCAAAAACATTTATGATAATCCAAACTATTATGCTTCCCTTGTGATCTTTTAAACATACAAAAATGTAATTTTAAAAAGTGTGCACTCATTTGGGTGGCTCCTTTGACTATGATTTTACCCTATTGGAAGAAAATTAATTTTGACTCAAAATGAACTATAAGTTCAAAACTGTTGTTGTGCAAATTCTAAAGTTTTTTTATCTTATGTAAGATAACCAAAGGATGTTATCAAGATTTTAGCTTATTATGTATTATAATACTTATTATACATCACCTTTTTTGAACAAAAGTGGTTCACCCTTAGTGTGCTTTCACACAGGTTACAAGTTACAAATAAGGTCTTGATATAAGGAATTATTAAAGAAAGTGCATCAAAGAAGACACCTTCATCTTTACAATGTTGGAGTATGTGGAGATTTACTTGGCAAACATGTTTTTTATAATGCAAGCAGTAAGGCACTAAAAGATGAAACTAGATATAGAAAATCCAATTGGAGTTCAACTTGGTTTTGATTGTATTGGTTGGTATATGAATTTTTATGCTTGTAACTTAATCTTTGCAATTTTTTATGTGAACTTACTTTGTGACACTGTTCTTGTTGTACATAATAAATGTTTGTTTTTCACAGTAAGGTTTCAAGCATTTTCATCTGTGGTTTGTTACTACATGTATTGTAGGCTCCGAAAACCATCCATGAATAATGGATTGTGTATTCAAATTTATAGCTTGCCAACTTCTTATTAATCAAAGGTGAACTCAAGTTCATGGACTTTGGTATTGCAAAAGCAATCCAAAATGATACAACCAACATTATTAGGGAATTTCAAGTATGCCATTCATTCCAAATCATTTACCTCTTGTGATTACAATGTGAGGTCATTCCGTAAACCAATGTTGGTAGCTTCTACTCCTATTTACAAGAAAACATGTGTATTTTGCAGGTGACACAATCAATTACATGTCACTAGAAGCATTCCTCATTCCTAGTTCCAACATATAAGGATTGACATAGGAGATGATGACAGAAATCAAACTCCAAAGTTCCAAAGTTGCTAGGTCTTGAGGTTTGGATTGGGATAACAAGTTTTTGTGAAAAGGAAATAAGTTGAGAAAAAATGGAAAAAAATCATGTTTAGAAAGAGGAATTAGAACTAACATAATCTTGAGTTTTTTAGCAAGCAATTTGTACATGGCAAATGAAGGTGATGTATTCAATATCTTAGGGTTGAGAGAAGTAAAAATATTATTTCATAGAAGTAGCATTTGTAATTAATGAGTTATGTTTAGAAAGAGAAACTAGAACTATTTTGAGATTATCTTGAATTGAAATGGGAAATTTATACATGGCAGATATTAAGGTGATGTATGTGATATCCTAGAGTTGAAAAAAGTAGAAAATTTGACTACTAGATGGAACATTAACAACTAATGAGTTATGTCTAAAGAGAAGAATTAGAGTATTTGATAAAATCTTGACCTAATGTAAGGAATTTGTGCATGGCAAACTATCAAGGCAATATCCTAGCTTAAATGAAGGTCACAAGTTGGGGTAAACAATATGATAATTGATTTTCCATGTTAATCCAAATTTGTGGAATAGTAATAAAGGAGGGAAATAAGAATGTTTGTTTGTTGCTTTGACTCAATATGCCATGTAGTTTGTCTTAAGTCTTGAGTCTTGACATTTTTCTTTCTATGTAATTTAGCATCCTAGTTCGCTTTGCACATCAAATGAAATGAATAAAAATGATGTAAAATTTCCAACCTAATAACCTACCCAAAACCTTCCAATATTGGTTGGTTCTCAAACCAGTTATTGCAAAAACTGGCCCTTATAGATACTAGGTGGTTCTTGCTCCCACAAAATTAAGTAATACTGATAACTAGATTGATTGACTTGGCCACAATATAGATACTTGGTAGGTCTCAAAAATTTGGAATTTTTTTTTTCAATATTATGTGTGTAAATCAAAAACTAAATTTTATAAATAACCGACCCGTTGGATATTGAAAAAAAATCAATAACTAGCCAACATTGGTTCCTTCCCCCTATTGTTGGTAAGAATGTTTTTTTTTCAATGTTACAATGGTGTGTCATTGCAACCATCCATATGATGTTCATCCAATTAGGTGGCAAACAACTTTTGTAAAACTTATATAATTTGGGTATGGTAGATGAAGTTTGTGTAAGTTGTTGACTCCATGGCAATCTTAAAAATAAAACTTCATGGTGAGCATGGATGTTCATAGTTATAAGTTTTAAGTGTAACTTGATTGCAAACATGAGTTAATAGATTTGTTATCATGTTGCAATTGTGCCATGGTGAATAAGTACTTCGTTTATGGTATATGAATCATGCAAGTTGAAATGGAAAATATTGTTACAACAATTGGGTAAATGCACAGTATGGTGACTCATTTTTTGAAATAATTGTATTCCACAAAAGTCCACATTCTAGTGTTAAGTTTTTAATTTTCTATGGTACCATTGGTTGAGTGGTAATAAAGTCCATGACATTGTATTAAAAGTAGTGAAGTCCATATTAATAAGGCCCAAGTAGAGATTCCAAATATATGCACCTTTGAAAAAAATTAAATTGAAAATGAATAAAAAATAATGATGTTATGGACTTATGAAAATACGAATTAATTTAAGGCATTCAAAAGTTCATACGTAGAATTTGGCTATGATTCTTAAGGAATTTTTCACATAAAAGTGTATTACTTCATTCTAACTCATATGTTAAGTCATTATAGATAATTTTGAATAAAATTTAAGATGAACCTTTCAATTTTCAATCATTCCAATCAACTAACCAATCCATAATTTTGAACTTCAAAAGTCCATGACTACTAGCATATAAATTTTTTATCAATAAACACAAATATTTTCATAATAAAGTTGTTAGTTTACATTCAACTTCCAATTAATAGAGTTTTAAATATACTATTCATCATATGCCTTTGAACAAGGGGTATTCAACAAAAAAACACCATTGTGACACCAAAAGTGAGCCAGCATACCTTACATTTGCCCAATTCAAAACAAAGAAGAATGATATTCAAATGTTTTATTTTGAATGTGCTTTCCAAGGGGTGTTGAACCCAACTCCTTTGAGGGATTCTCCCCAACTAAAGTGGAAGGAGGACTTGCATAAAACATGCAACATTAGTAAAAACAAACTAGCTACTAAAAGAACCCAAAGTCTACATTTAAGTTCTTGATTAGACACAAATTATAGACAACAAAAAAATCCAAGAAAACAAATCCACATGAGGATTTGACGAATAAAGTTGTTGGAAAATAATCCAACTTGACTTACTAGCTTCCCCCAACCCAAAATGTCCTTAAAACAAGGGCATAGACATTGCAAAATCTAGAATTAAAAAATTATAAATCTACATTTCAAAAAACCAACAATATGTAAAAGATATTACTAGTGCAATATTTCTAGCCATGACCTACTAGTCTCCATAATGTAACTTCTTTTTCTACCATTCCCAAATTGTTGGATAGAAGTAGAAAGTCTTCAGCTTCTAAAATTGTTGCATGAACATTTTGAACACTAAGTCCAAATGGATAATCAACTAATTGTGGAACTTCAATTTCATGAAATTGAATGTGGAGAAGGTCCTTTCATCCTCCACATTGCCTAGGACCATGACAATGGCTAGTTCCACAAGCTTTAAATACTTTGATAAATTATCAACCACAATAGCATTTGAAGCCAAATGCCTAGGCAATCAAACAATGAATGCAAAACACCATGACTATTGCTTTTCATCCTTATATAGAAAAAAAAGTTTGTTAACCAAACAATGTTGGATACTACTTGACGAACAAATTGACAACTAATGTACCACATGATGATTCTCCTTGGCATGGAAAAATTTGGTTTTTAGGATTGCCAAATGACCAAGAAAGGTGGCCTTTGGATCAAGTGCCTCCCAATATTGGGGATAGACATAAACCCTATATTGCATTCATCAACATAGTGGCTAGGGAAGTGCCTTTCAAACTCTGTGATCAACCCTTGGAGTACACTTGTACACAAGTACATTCACAAAATAAATAACTAGGGGTGGTAAGGTTAGAATCCTTTCTAAGAACTACATTTTACATGTGGCAATAATGTATTGTTTATTAAATATCAAAAAATCATTTTAAATATAAATTTTGGGCTAAAAATCAATTGAAATTCAAAATATGACCCATCTTATAATAAACGTCTAATTTTTTTGCATCATCCTTTAATCAAAATCAAATGTACAACTTATTTTTTACTATGATCGCAAATTTTGAATTATTTTAGTCATTAAAGATGTTCAAAAATCAAAATCCAAAACATGTGCACCTAAAAGGATCAACACATGGTGTTTTTTTAATCAAATATATTTAAGCTCACAATAAATTTGAAAACATTTGGTGATGGTTTGAGTAACAAAAAAATGATTCATATTTTGAACTTCAAGAAAAAGCGCAAGACAAAACACCAAAAAACAATGTCCACATCATTTTAAACATAAAAAAAGACTTTTGAAATTTCATGAATTTGCATCAATTTTTGATAGTTGAAACTTTGGAATTTGGAAATAATGGAAAGGCATAAAAAAAAACTAATTTTCCAAACACTAGAAGAAATTTGAAAATCAACGATTGGATTTGCGATTCATTTATAGTTGTAATGGACACATGCGATTACAAATAGCCTAGTCACTTAAGATAAGTGCCAAAATACAGTCAATCACAAAAGACATGACATGGCTATGAAGTTGAAAGTGTAGTCGCAAACCTTATGACTAGGCCAAAATTCCTCATCCATTGTCATGGATGATCCTTAATATGATGTGGAACCCCAATTTGCAACTAAATTTGGGATAGTCACTTGCTACCAAATGTGCCATTGATGGGTGGTTAGAATTAATTTAACCATTGGTAATTTCAAAAAACAATGGCCATTAAACATGTGGCAATTTTTTATTTTTTCAAAAAATATATATTATAATTACAATAATTAGATATTATAATCACAATAATTAAATATTACAATTACAATAATTAAATATTATAATTACGACAATTAATTATTTTCATTAATTAATTAAATTTTATCTTAGGCTAAACTATAATAGGCAACCTATTTTAGGGTAAGCTAGGTTAGAATAGGTTAGCTAGCATAGGCTATGTAGGTAGATAGGATCTATTTATTTTCTTGGGTACAAGCCTTTTAATTGGCTCATCCCAAATGGCGCATGCATTATGTTTATAATGCATACCATGAATTTAGTTCATTCCTTCACCTACTTATATACTTTACAAGTTTGAAGTAGTAGACAAAAGATATGGGACAATTCTAATGAAAAGGAAACACTGCAACACTATAACACTATCACATCTTTTGTCCCATACAAAAACATTATCATATGTCCACACAATAAAATATTTATTGTTTCATTAATTATTTACTACCTATCTTACTTACTACCTACTACCTATCCTACTTATCACATACTACCTAGGCTACATACTTACAATCTACTACCTAGCCTACTTAATAAATTAATATCCTAGCCTACATTTAATAAACTAATTGTGCAACATAGTCAATTAATTAATTAATTAATACAAAAACACTATGACATACCCACAAAATAAAATACCTTTTGCTTAACTTATAACCTACCTATCTACTACCTAGGTTACATACCTACTATCTACTACCTAGCCTACCTAATAAATTAATTTCCTAGTTTACATTTAATAATTTTTTTTTTAACATAGCTAATTAATTAATCAATTAATACAAAAACATTATCACATATACACAAAATAAATACCTTTTGCTTAGCTTACCTACCTACCTACTACCTACTAGTACTTATCCTATTTATTACATACTACCTAGGTTATCAATATCATAATTAATGTATATCAATATCATACACCATAAAAATATTCACCCAAGAATTCTATACACAACCTTAATTGTAAAATATATATTCAAATTTTCAAACTTTATGACAAGTATTATTTCGTCATGAATATATTCCATATGTTCAAATTCTTCAATGTTTATTAAAAATTTCAAAATAATTGATTAGATGAAATCTATAGTTAATCAAATATACTTAAAACAAGCAAAAAAATCCAAGATGTGATGTCCATACATTACCAAAAACTTTAATTGCAAAAAACTTATACATGTGATTACAATTTTGGGGGGAGCTTAGTGTGCTTTCACCCACCTGCATAATATTTATGGACATAGGATCCTAGATTTCTTGACACATGATCAAAGTTAAAAATTAACTAAGATGAGAATTCTTGAAATGACAGAGATATTTTATTTACAAGCAAAGAATTAATGGGCATATTCACAATTAGGGTACCAATCTTTGACCATAGGACTTAAGGACTTTGTTTTTGCTATTTTCCAAATATTAAATCTAAATGGAATAGATTTAAGTGAGAGATATTGGATAATTCAAATTATGATAATTTTCATGGTGGTGGTAATTTTTCACGAGTGTATGTAATTATGCATAAATATTTTGGCAAAAATCTAGAAAAGTAAAAAAAGAATACATAAATTTTCATATACAACTTCACATGTTTTCTTGCATGAAATTTTCTTACACATTTGTCGACACTTGGGGTCACAAATTCTAAGCTTCATGTATACAAAAAATCAACAAAATGGGGAAAAAAATGAATAATTTTCCTTGTTGCCCTTTTAGAATGAATTTTGTAGCTTTCAAAATTCTTATATTGTATATTATTTAATCAAATGCATTATATGAACATTACCAAACATAGATGTATGCATTACTTATCCATGAAAGAAAATTGAAGTCAATTGCATTTTTTAATACATTCTTTTTGATTCCCTTAAAATGAAAATTACAATTCAAACAAGGATTCAAATTACTTATAAAGACTCAAAAGGAAATTTATATTATATCCAATTTATTCATAGATTATTTTAATAGATTAACATAACATCATTATGCTTACAACCATATACCAATCCCGACGCATTCCCAAGCTCCTTGATAGATTCAAATGTGAGTCTGAAGTGAACATAGCAAAAAAGTAAGGAGTTGGGGCACATTCCCTGGCTTGTAGCACTTTGGGGGAAGAGGGGTGTGTTGGAGTTCCAGGATGGGACTAGAAAGAATGACAAGCAATCACCCATTCACACGGACCTACACAAAACCAAACAACAAGTTGGTTAATGCATAGTTGGAGCACTTTTGGTGTTAGTACGAGCCACGGGCAAATTCGAACTCATAAGATTCACCATGACCCAAACTTGGGGGAAGCCACCACCTTCCCCCTTATAGTATATTTTTTGCTTGGCCATGGGACCAGCACCCAAATGTCATTTTGTCCCAGGACTCTCAAATGGGAGTCCCGAAATTCTCACAATTGGGACTCCCACAACTTTGGGGGCCCATAACTTTGCGTGTAGGCCTCTAATTGAGATGAGGTTTGAAGCAAAGTTGTAGCCCTCATCGAGAGCTTTTCAACAATATGTCGCATGCCACCTACACGCAAGGAAATCAGGGTGATTCCTGACCTTGAATGGTCGGGAGCCAATTTTCCCAATCTTGTCATACCTCCTTTCAATGACCCACACAATGTTTGTTATTTATTTCCATAGTTCTTGTTGTATAGTTATGGGATGGAAGGGGCTTGCTCTAAACTTGTCACTAGTTCCATTTTTTTCTAATGGTTACATATTTTGAATTCAAATGAAATCCATATATAATCAACTGGGATTTCAAGACTAGTTCAAGAATCTTACTTTAGATTTTTGCTGAATATGAAGATTAATTAGTTTAGGGCCTTCATGATTATGACCCCAATTTATTATAGGTACATGCTTCTATTGAAGATCAACACTTTGCATAATTACTCCAATAACTCCTAAGTTCCAAGTTTGTCCATTCAAAGTGCTCCCTATACAAAAAACACAAACTTGCAACAGATTCAATAATGCCAAGATTCACAACAACCCAAGTGGGTAACAAGGAATTGGAAATTAAAAAGGTAAATGATATGAAAAAAATTAGTGCGTAAATTAGTTACTCCCAATTTCTATAATTCTGTAAGCAGCAATGTATGAATTTGATGAATCACTTGCATTCAACAAAAAGTTTAGATTGTGAGATTGGATACTCCAAGATACATCTATAATAATTTTATAATAAAAAATTCAAATTCAAGATGCTCCAAGAATTTCAAAACCAAAATGCCTTAGCAGTTTGAGCATAGAACCAATAACATGTCAAGTTTCAAAACACAATGCAAGGCAAATTAAATAAAAATAAAATTGGTCCAACAAATTAGATCCTTCCAATTGAAGAAAGCAAAAACAGTAACTACAACTAACATTTTTGGAATCCTACTCATAGCAAAGTTGCCTCCCTTCATAAACTATAACAAAATGCTCATGAACAATCTTAATCTTCACTTTGGCTTGTTGCCATTGTAATAATTAACTACATCTAGATTGACATCATTATCATCAATGATATTGGCCTCGTCCACTAAAAAATCATGCAAGGATTTCCTTTTGCGCATGTAATTTGCCCTTACATTAAAAGACCAATTTTTCTGATACTGACAAGCTTATCTAGATTCTCCATTCTTAGTTTACAACAACATAGACCTGTCAAAATTCGAGCAATACGAAATATTTTCTCGGTTTCAATCTAAGACCCAATAATCCCAAGGATCTGCCTTGTAACAAAAGATATGTTGGGAAACTGCAATTCATGGGACTTTCACCAATTTAAAGGTAGTAAGTAGTGCTCAAGTTTCACATGCAAATGGCAAAATAAAGATAGTTCATTTTTTAATAACCCTTGTAGAATACTTTCATTTGAAGCCATTGGGCCAAAAATGGAATCTTCATCAACAACCACCAATGCATTAGTTGGGTCAATAGAACCTAGATTTTATAGGTGAAAGGCTACCACCACTAATGACATCAAAGACTTAGTATCATACTTTGCTACCATCTCCATAACTTTTACCCATCCCACAAAATTTTTGACCCACATCTAGGCATTTGAAACGCAAGTCCAACATCAACATAAACATGTTATGTGTGTAGCTAGGAATGTAAATAGTTGCAAATGACAAAAAGGGAACTAGGATTGTCGTCATTTTTGCCATCATATGCAAGTGTAAACCTTGTAATTCAAACTCAAAATCCCCCTAATAAAATTGTTGGAGGTGGTTTTAGATTACTAAATCTCCATTTGCATATTCACATTAATTGAAAATGCAACATGTGAAAAATGCAATCCTTAGAAAGGACTTTACCCTTGGTGCAATTGGTTTTTTTTTTCATGCTTTCACCCATTAGGGTAGTGAAACACAAAAACTTTTCAACAAAAACCAACAATAGGGTTTTAAAAACATAATGAATTTTTAAAACTCTAAACCCAGCTTGGATAGACTATTTTAAGAACAATGTGCAAAATGTAACTTGAAGAACCCCAAAATTGAAGGTTGTGAAAACAATTTAGTGGCAAATAGAGGCTTTGAATAGAAGAATTTTCACAATAAAAACTAGCAGCAAGCTTTAAGAAACACAAGGAACTCTTGAAACTTTAAACCTAGCTTAGATAGACTACTTTAAGATTCATATGCAAAATGCAATTTATAAAACCTTGGAATTTAGGGTTTTGAAAGTAATTCAATGGCAGACTTAGGCTTTGAAACATAAGAACTTCAACAAAAACCAACAACATGGCTTAAGAAACACAACTTTTGAAACCCTAAATCTAGCCTAGATAGATTGCTTTAAGATTTATATGCAAAATGCAACTTAAAAAGAAAACCCATAATTCAAGGTTGTGAAAGGAATTCAGTGGTAGACAAAGGCTTTGAAACATAATAGCTTCAATAGAAATTAACAATAAGGTTTAAGAAACATAAGGAGCTCCTAAAACCTTAAACCTAGCTTGGATAGATTGCTTCAAGACCCATATGCAAAATGCAACTTAAAGAAAATCTAGAACTCAAGGTGTTGTGAAAGAAATTTAGTGACAAACACAGGTTTTGAAACATAAGAACAAGGACCTATTAAAGAGCATGGAAGATGAAACCTTTGATCTCAAGTGCATCTCAAGTGAAAGACTATTTGAAGTAATAAGCAATCATGAAATGCAAAGGCAGAAATGAGAAAGAGTGCACACACATTTACAATATAAGAAAGAAACATTTCTTGGAAAGCTTGATGAATTGATTATTGAGGACAATTGAATCCGTTCCAAGTTCCAACGCAAATCCCACCTTTGCGTGCTCCTCAATCTTGCATTCTAGATTTGTACTCATAGCATTGAAAGTAAATCCCAATGCTTAGAATTAACAACATTGAAAAAAAATAGCATCGTTGAAGATGGCGGCCATTCACTCATAAATCATTGTGCTATAAGATGTGAGGTCTATAGAACACCATTGCCAAAAGGCGAAGTTGTTGAACAAACAAGCTTGTGAATGATAGTTTTGCCACTTTAGGTTTAGGGTTTAGGCCAAAAAGACAAAACCTAAATGGACGGGACTTTTGGATGAACAAATATACATGGATGAAGAAATTAGATGGATGAAGATTGCATGAATAACTGACCTGGGTGTTTTTCATAAGGGTATAGGTCGCTTGTTACTTGTTTTCAAAGTGATACCCTATCAACATGATATTAATGGGTATTGAAAAGTTCATACTTACCCTATCAACAGGGTATTAATGGGTATTGAAAAGTTCATACTGAGCCGCATAGGTTCCTACCCAGGTAATCCTAAATCTCAGACCCAGTAGGTAGGTTATTTGGTACCCGGATCTGGACCCGGGTTAATAACCGGGTCAAAAAGAAATAACCAGCCAACACCGAAGGAACCAATTCGTTCCTTGGAACAATTCTTCTCTATATTTTATAGGGTTAGAATTACTGATGGACTTTGCATTTATTTCAGTAAAGTCTCAATTTGGATCATGACCTTAGCCTTCTGTCCTTGTTTCTCGGTTTACTTATGTCAAAAAGAGGCAGAGACAGAAGAAAACTTTCAAATGTGTACACTCAACAAGTCTGTAAATTAGTTCAGAATAAAAAGGTTACAATTAGTGTGTCAGTAATCAAAATGTGGGCTGAGAATTAAAGGATGCCACTTTGGGAGATTGGATTGATAGGCCTTGCAGCATTCAAGATTAAGAAGTTTTTCAAGTAGGACCAGGCAGCAAGCCAAGTCTGGCTCCAAGTTAGTTCCATGACCTGGGGGCCTTTGTTTTACCCATCATAATATTTATGATGGGTGGTGGAAGGCCCTTCAGTGAGGGACAGAAGACTAACATTTACATTATCATAAGCCCAAAACATAAATAAATGACTAGGCAAAGAAGCAAGACGCACCTTACACCTACTAAGAGGCCCCTTGCAGGTGTCAGGGACCTCCTATTTTCAGGAGACTTAATGAATGTGTTGGGTAATAAGGTACTCACATGAGGGGCTTCTTCCCAGGTTTGAATCCCTGTCAAAAGAGGGCAGTAGCTGGAGTGAACAGCAACAAGAACCTATTAGCGGCCAGCCACCAAATGTGGGTCCCTTAAATTGAACCCCCAATGTGCAGGACATCCCTTACCGTCTTCATAAAGAATTCTAAGCTGAATCTGGTACTCAAGTACAGAACAAAAACAAGGGAAATTTCAAACTGATGTTGGAATTTGCAGCAAGCAGTAGTGAAGAATATGCCCCAACTGGAATTTAATAAGAAGATGATGACCTATTCACTGGAATTAGAGTTGTGTGGAATTGCATTACAAGTACAAGCAGCTAGCTACTGGTTTAGCTGACAGGCAGAGAATGGGCATGGAGAACCAATTATCGATAGAGCTAGAGCTTACAGCTAGTATCTACCAGCTGCTCTCTAGTGTATACCAGCTGCTGGATTACCACTCCAACTATAATGAACAAAAAAGAAAAATCCCAAGTTGGAAATCAAGCGAGAAAACAAAGTTCAAAACAGATGAGGAGAAACTACATAGATGCAAAGAAAGAGGACTAGAGGACATAGTGCAGGCATGCTAAGTGGAAGGACTAGTCACCAAGTCTAGTATGCCATGCATGCATGCTAAGAAGCTCTAGAGCTAGTCTTTTGAAATTGGTCAGCTGCCACTTTCAACCCTGCAGAGATTTTTTTCCATGAAGATAGATAATCTGCAGATCATGGATTGTAAGCTGGAGCGAGAAGAGAGACAGATCTGCAGATGGGTTGTAAGCAGAAGCGAGAGTAAAGACAGCTCTGCAGGTCATGGAGCGAGAGGAAAGCCAGATCTGCAGATCATGGGTTGTTGTCAGCTGGAGCGAGAGAGTAAAGACTGTCTTAAATGAGCGCACTCAGCTTGGCCGTAGTACTACTAGAGCATGGCATGGAAGAGGTTGACGCCGCAGCGATGGCAGAGGAAGCGCTGGGGAATGGCATCCATGTCAGAAATTCCGCCGCAGCGGGTATGTTGCCAGACTTCACAGAGGTCACAAGCGATCATACGTTCGCCGTCGTCGTCTCTAGTACCGCAAGGGCAGTCCACGATCCAGCTATCGATGCCACCCTCGTAGCGCCAAGCATGACAAGCATCGATCCCACTACCGTCGACAAAGACATGGGATCCGGACTCGATGGCGCCAAACAGCAGCTGATCATCATCCTCGTCGTCTCCTGAGCCTCCTCCTGCTCCTGAGTCCATCTCCGGAATGGATTCCACGCAGAAACTGTGCATGATGTAGTACGTCTCCCGGAAAGCTCTCTGCGCCTCCAACTTCAAGTCCCGCACGGTCGCATGAGGCGGCAGGACTACCAGCTCCGGTGGCGGACTGGGTCGATTGCGTGTTGGGTCTTCGTCTTTCAGCACCACAGTGCACATCACTCTCAGCATCTCATCGTCGTCCATGTTCCAGTCGTTGTTGGCCGACTTGCGAGTGATCTCACCGCGGTAGTCTTTGATGAACTGCTTCGTGTCGAGAATGATCTTCGCCGCAGTGGGAATGGCAGTCAGCAAGTTCTTCATCCCTCGTCTCGCAGGCTTGTAATTCTCCAGCACATGCTTGTAGATGTAGACTATGTCCTTCAACACTTCAGCGCGACCCAGTTCGCAAACGGTAGCTCCTGGCAGCAGCTCCAGCTGAGGCTGCTGCTGCCCTGATGATGATCTCCCGTCCGGTCTGATGAGTGTAGCCGCCGCCGCCGCCGAAGAATGGGACGAGGAATAAGAGACGGCGTCTTCGAGACTGTATTCCAGTACCTTGGTGATGGGATTCACCGCTCTGCGCACAACGTGATTGCCCACCACACGGTTCCCCAGCGACTTGAGAACGAAGTCCAGTAGTCCTGTATCCCCAATATAGACGCGAGCTGCATCTCGCACATCCTGCCTTGGCATCCACTTCCTCTCGCAACTCTTCAGAGCTTCGACTATGACTTGGGTTGCGAGATCTAGTCGCTTTGCTGACCATCTGCACGGCATTTCAGAAGCTTGGGTCGTCGTTGTAGTCGTCGTGGGTGCAGCTGCTGCAGCACTAGAAGTAGTGTTTGACGCCGCCGCTGCCGCACTGGCAGCAGAAGTTTTCTTGTCGTAATCCTTGCAGGAGATGCTAGACTTGGTGTTGTTGCTGTAGACTGGTAACCTTACTTTGAGCTCCATCATGAAGCGGATGAAGTCGCCCACAGTTTGGAGATTCTGTCCGCTGATGCGCTGGTACGTGGCGATGATGGCTGGAACCTCCTGGTCGACACCTTCAAAGTGCTGTGCCATGACTGTTAACGGCATTTCCCGGATTGCCTCGATGGCTTTCACGTACATCTGCTGCGTAATGCCGAAGCTCCCGTGCCCGAACTTGTACCCCCATCTCCCATACCAGGACTCACCATATGCCACGGCGTGGAGAAGCCGGAGCTCCAGAGAACATTTCTTTGATACATCCTCCACGCTCACCTTCCTACAAAACACACGCACGCACGCACGCAACTGCATGTAAGAAGAAGCTCCTCGCATTCTTGAGTGCACCCAATTCTACTCAACAAGGACATTGTCAAAGGCTGGAATCTCTAGAGTCCTTATGGCCGGATTGAACTTGTGGACTCAGCTCCTTCCCGAGACTAAGTCCTCAGGTAGCCGCAGCATATTGTGAGCATGTTGTAAATGATGGATCCTGAGACCCAATTCAAAGCCAGACATGCAGAGAAGGTGTGCACATGGGTACTAGTAAGCTTTCTCGTAATGGGTTGCAGCTAGGCTTCTTACCTGGCCCTAAGCATTGCACAAATCCTGTCCCAGAGATCCATGATCTCTCTCCCAGAAGCGAAATTAGAGCCCTTCTCTCTTCCGTTGATACGCAACAAATGCCCAAAGCCATTGCAGTGGATCACTCCATGCAGAAGGTGGCTCTGTAAGTCTAGAAACCTCCCCATCAGCCCGGGTTCCTCCCCGCATGAAGGACATCTCAGGAACCTAGTCACGATGGGTTCGCTGCAACTGGGACACTGTAGCTGTGCCTTGGCACCGCCGTGGCCAAGATTCATACCCGCCAATCTCAGAGACCGATCTGACGTTTGTTCAGGTGCCGGAATTATGAAATGGTATCGCATGTTGGAGACCGGATGATGACTCCATCCTGCAAGCAATCAACACAACCATGAAGTCACCACCACGCTTTCTCATTCAATCCAAAGCCGAGAACCAAACCACCTGGGTCCTGCAATAGTCCCAAGGCTCAAATGGGTCCTACTGAAAAACAAAAACTAACTGCGTGGAATCATCATGATGGTGCTGCAAACTGTCCAAATGGGTCCAAAGGAAAAACAAAAACTGACTGAGGAATCATCATGGTGCAGATTGCTCAAATGGGTCCCAATGAAAAACAAAAACTGACTGCCAGGAATCATCATGGTGCAGATTTTTCAAATGGGTACCCATGAAAAACAACTGACTGCGACGAATCATCAGGGTGGAGATTGCCCAAATGGGTACCGATGATAAAAAAAAAACTGACTAGGGATCATACCAAAACCTTACAGCTTCAATACCAACATGATCCATCAATGGGTTCAATGGGTTCTTCAAAACAAACATTCTGAAGTTCTGCTGAAATCAGTATGATCCATGGAAATTGGACATGAGGTGAGCATGAGGCTGCTTGTAGAGCGGGATCCTTTTCACCGTCGACCTAGGCATTGGGTATATGTTGTTGACTGCAATTGTTGTGGGGACGAAGACTTTGAACAATCAGGAAACAAAAAAACTATTACCGATACATCGGCATTGGTCACAATGTGGATGCAGTGTGTCGGTGATACTCTCTTGGAACACCAACAAGTTGATGCGCGTCGCTTGGGCCGAGGAGCCGCCGCCTTGGACGGAGGAGGAGTCGTCTTCCAGCGCAATTGACCAAGCCGGCATCCCATCCACACTCATACACACTTCCGCCTCCGCGCATTTCTCCAGAAACACACGCACATTGTCACGAAACGGCCCGTCATAGTCAGCGGGGAATCCCGGGTCCCCGAAGATCTGAAACGCGAACACCCTTTCCCCTCTCTTCCGTTTCCGAATTGTTCGATGATCTCGTGCCACGTACATTCCTCCCGAGTTCCGGACCTCCTCTAAACTAAAATTCCCCAGGCTCTCTCAGCTAACAACAAAAACAACCGCAACCCAATCACAGTCTCAATTCCCCGCCTGCGACACAACACCCACCAAACACGCAGACCCAACAACAGTGGCAAGTAATCTGCCAAGAAATGCAACGTCAAAACACTAAACCCCAACTACAAAGTACACCACAATTGGTCTCTCCCTGGTCTCCCAACGGACTGTGACTCTCTGTCTGTCTGTCTATCTCTGAGTGTTCTCCTCTCCGTCCTCTTCTCTGGATCCCCGATCGGCGAAAGGTTCTCAGAATCTCGTCGCGAGAGAGCGACCGACGGAGCGAGCGCGCGCGCAAATGTAGCTGCGCTGGTTTCACAGTCGACTGATCTAAACTGGAACAAAGAGGAGATGAGACGGGGCGGGCGTACGCGTGGGCGGCAACCGGGCTAGTGGGCAAGTGGGCCTGGGAGGGGGAGAGAGAGCCGGAGCAGGAAGATACAAGGAGGCAAAGACAGGTAGAATCGGACGGCAGATATTGAACGAGGCCAATCATGGCCCATCGTGACCGTTGATGGGCCAGGATAACAGCCCCGCCCCTTGGAGCAGCTAATCATTTCATGGTCACCACAGCATAAAGCCGTAGTACGGCTGTGTACACGTGTCGCGTCATCATTCTGCCACGCTCCCCGAGTTTCGCTCTACTCAATCAAAAACACCCATTTTTTTTGGCCCCCCTCCCTACTACTCAGATTATTAAGAATAAATAAATAAATTAGGTAGGTAGGTACCTATTCGATTTTTTAAGGTAATTAATTTTCTTATTTCCCTAAACACCTTTTTTCTTTTTTTCCTTTCTTCCTCATATTTTATAATTAATAATCTCTTCAAATTCCATAAAAGTATTTTGGGATTACCTAAAATGTTTTCTTATTTTTGTAATAAATTTTCGTTCCTTTGAACACCGTTTTCTAGATTTTCCTAGCTCGTATTATTGAAATTAATAATCTTTTAAATTCCATAAAAGTACTTTGGGATTACTTAAAATGTTTACCTATTTTTGTAATAAATTTTCTGTCTCTTAATTAAGCACCCTTATTTGGCTTTCCCTCATTCATTTTATTAAGACAAGTAATGATCTCTTTTGTCTTGTAAACGTGTTTTAGGATCACTCAAAATATTTATTTGTAATAAATTTTCTTTCCTTTGAAGACCATTTAAAATTTTCCTTGCTCATATTATGGAAATTAATAATCTCTTAAATTCCATAAAAGCATATTGGGATTACCTAAAATGTTTAACTACTTGTAATTTTTTTTGGTCCCTTAAGCACCATTATTTGACTTTCCCTCATTCATTTTATTAACACTAGTAATGTCTTTTGTCTTGTAAAAGTGTTTTCAGATCACCCAAAATCTTTAATTGTAAGAAATTATCTTTTGCTTAAGCCTCCCTTTCTTCTTTTTTTCCATTACTCATATTATTAAGACAAATAATCTATTATGTATTGTAATTTATTTTTTGTATCACCCAAAATGTTTATATGCAATAATTTTTTCTTTCCCTAAGGAACCACCTTTTTCTTTTCTTTTCTTTTTTCCCTTAATTCATATTATATTCTCTTAAATTTATTAAAAAACATTTTGGGAGCACCCACATGTTTGCAACACTTGGAAGTTTTGCAAAGGATTGGTGATCCACCCAACAACTACCTAATTTGTGGGCTCATTTGTGGGAGAGTTGAGAAAGGGAAAATGTGGGGCATGGAGGGGGGTAGTTTTGGGGACCATCTTTCTTTGGGAAGTGTTGTTTTTTTCAAAGTAAGGGAGGGAGGGAGGGAGGGGAGGGGTGTTGTTGTACTTATGATTTTATATATGTATATAGTATATATACCATGGTGGTTTAGTACCTTGACACACAGTTCCAAAGGGGCCAGGTAATGATAGTTAATTGTACTGACCCAAGTGATTTGTAGTACAGGAGCTTTGTACCTGAAAATGGGGTGGGGGCTAAGGGGATCCTTTGGATGAGAGAGGATCCTTTCATTAGGTACCCCCCCCAATGCCCATTCCTTGTGTGCTCAAGTTGAAACCAGAAAAAACCTTTGCTTATGATGTGGGTAGTTTGTCATGGGCATCATATTGAAGCAAAGCTTTGCTAGGCTACTGATGATGATGATGATGATAATGAGATGGTTATTATTTTTATTTTATTTTTCCCCCTTTTTTTCAGTTGAAACAAAAAGAAGATGATGATGATAATAATAATAATAATAATAATAATAACAATATTAGGTTGGTAGGTAGGTAGTTTTGTGACCATGTGCTCTTGTTTGCAGCAAAGCTTTTGCTAATGATCATAATGATGATGATAATATATGGTATAGGTAGGTAGTTGAAACAAAGTGGATGATAATTATACTATGGGTATTTTTTTTCATTTTTTTAAAAACAAATTAATTTTAGTTTGGGGTTATGTGTTGCGCTTATTGAAGTAAAGCTTTTTGGATGATGGTGAAATTTTAGATTAGTTGAAAAAAAAGGAAAGTTAATGATAATAATACCTATATGGGTACTTCTTCTTTTTTTCCATGTGCTCATGTTGAAGTAATGCTTTTGCTTATGATGATTGATGTGTTAGTTTAGTTGAAGCAAAGCTCATGATGTGGTAGTTTTAGTTTGTTTAAAAAATGTACCCAAAACCACTTGCCTATACCTGCCTACCTACCTCCCTCTTGATCCTTCCTACCTACCTCTTGCTTTCTTTTCCCTAGTGTTTTTTTCGTTTGGTTTTCCCCCCCTTTTTTCTGGTTGTATCTCACTTTAGCTGGACTAGAGACCAAAAGGTTGAAGTGTTCCAAACTTACCATGTCCTACTTAGACCTCAACATGGTGTGTTACCATGGTTACTTGAAACAAACCATGTTGAGGTCCAAGCCTATATCAGCTCATCTTTCTCCCCTCTAGCTCCGTACTTAGACCTCAACAAGGTGTGTTTCTTAAGAGAAGAAATTGGTAAAATGAAAGGAAGAAAGTTTCTCATAATGGATGAGATTGGTTGCATGGTAATGAAACTAAATTCATGAAGGTGACCATTATCCATATGCTTGAATTTCATCCATATCATGCATTTCATTTGCATCACCATTTTCTTTCCACTATCATTCTTCATCAGTGTCACCAATTTCATCTGCATAGTCAAATATTATCCATGTAAATAGTATTCAATATGTTTCTTGAGTTTCATCCAATTTGTCATTTTCATTTATGTGATGAATTTCATCCATACCTTAAATTTCCTGATTTGTCCAATTTCATCCATGTCACCCACTTTCATTCATGTGATGCATTTCATTCATATGGTTCAATTTTCATAGTATCATCAATTTCATCCATATTGAAAGTTTTATCTATGTCCAAGAAGTTTTATACAATTTAATAATCTCATTCATGTAATCCAATTTCATCTTAATGATATAGTTTTATCCATGTGAGTAAATTTCATCTACAGATATGATGGCTACCATATCATATGCACCATAGTAAGATAATAAGTAAATGATATTCATGATTTTTCATTAAGATATCCAGGGGTTTTTTTTTCAGCTTTGTGATATAAAAAAATCTGCTCTGGTGATTGTTTTTCCAAAAAATAGTTAATTTTACTTAGTTAGGAAAACAAATCTCTGCAAAAAAAGTTCCAATATTTTTCTCATAAAAACGACAAATTGTTGGAAAATAGGCTGATGATATCACACCTTTAAATTGGTTGTACATACACAAACAGTTCTATCAAATGAAATTAAGATTTTTAAAATGAATTTTCCTAATTTTCCCTACTTTCCCTTGTCTTTTATCAGCCCATTATGGAAGTTCAATGTAGCATTAAAGAATTGATTTGTTTCAAATTATTTTACAATTTGAACTCTAAAAATATATTCCTGAATTTTAAATATCTTTTGGTGGGGCATTTTGGAAGCATTTTATGTAACCCTAATCCTATACCTATAGTGTTTCACCTCCATTTCAACCTTAATACATCAACTACTAAAATTGTCAAAAACTTGGAGATTTCAAATTTATGTACAATTCTTAAGCTTATACCTTCAAATGTAATAGGTTCTAAGTTTGAACTACCAAATGCTCTTTCATTCTAGAGTTTGGCATAAGGATGTATCATAGATGGATAGCATTAGTGACATTATGAAATAAGTTTACTAACATGTAAGTGACACCTAATTCAACTTGTAATTTTGATATGTCATTCTACTTAATTTGCAACATAATATGTCATAATTAGAATTAATCTTGATCTACATGGGAATCTATTTTATAATCTTCATTAGGTTGGAAAATTTTGAGGTCTAATTATGTGGCAAAAAACCATTTTCATAATTGGTTGCAAATATAAGTCAAATTGTGTGAAAATTTATTATTTAGATAATATATGTACTTATTAACGAAATTAAAATATGTAATTTATATCCTTAAATTTGAATGAATTTTATTTTAGATTAATCTGTAAATAGTTGCAACAATCATTTGTTATTTACTAATCTAAAATTCACTCATACAGCAAGTCAAAACAAATGGCAAATGTTTGTTTATGTTTTATGCAAACCATATTATGCACAAAGTCCTAAACATAAATAAGAACACCAAACATGAGAAGGTCAAATATAAAAGAAACACAAGGTTAAAGGTTTTTTAAAAAGTGGAAATGTAATGACAAGCATGTAAAAATGTTTAGTTAAATATTACATGAAAATAAACCAAAGAACAAGAGAGATTCAATTTGTATTTTAAATCAATGTTGGTTAAACTAAAGGTTTAAAGTGATATTGCAAATAATCATATTCAAAAGGACAAAACTGAAAAAAACATCCCTAGAAATTTTCAGGCACTATTCAAATAACAAGCTCCTTAAGGATTTTCCAAAAAACTTTATGGACATGAAAGATGGATGGTGATGCATAAATTTCAACCCTTTGGGTGCATAAGAAATGGTTGGCCTTATGAATGTGAATATCCTAAAACCCTTACTACTTGTGGGGAAGTAAGAATGAAAACTTTGCTAAATTATTTTCTATGTATAGATAATGAATTTTGAACATGAATGTGGATGTCATACATGATCTTTGGGTGATTTATGATGATGGATTAATATATACTAATTGGCTACACCACAACACTCCCTTTGAACTTCAAGGTGGGTATAGATTAGTGTTGCACAATTTTTAACTTTTATGAAGAACTTCTAATTATAATTCAAGAAAATATAATAGAACAATTTTAAATTTCAAATTTGGTTCCACACAAAAATGGAATCAAGAACTAAGTTATGAGTCCAATTCCTCAAAAAAGAAAAATGGATTTGGTTCCAATTTGGGTTTTGAAAATCAAACTCAATTCTACTTCGATTCAATATAGCTTAGACCATAATTGATGGTTAACTATCATTTAACCTTCAATTAGGTCTCCATTCTAATCTAAAGGAGTCAAACTATCGAAGTAACTCTCAACAACTTAAACAACATTTTGAGAGTTCAAACCAAATTTGATTAGGGAACTTATATGCTTTTGAAAAGATGTTAATTTGGCAATTCTTGGATTCTCATTTAGGAGTCCCAAGAATAGTGACTATTTGGATGCAGCCCTCAATAGGAGGAATTATAAAAAACATTATAAGAAAGAAGGTGGTGTTTCCTTTCAAGTATGGGGTTAGGGCGAGTCTTGTGAGTCTTAAGTTAGTTCATGGGTGATCTATGCACCACATTGGGTAGATAATGTACTAATTGTCTTCTTGTTTGGTTTGTACACTTTGAAACATTTGTGAATTCAACTTAAGAGTTTGTCCTTGTCCAATCCAAAGTTTTTATGCTCCCATTTTGTTGGGAGTTAAGGAGCACACCTTAAGTTACATTCCCTACAAAATAAAATATTGAAAAAAATCTTTTGTCACCAATATCATTTGATAAATTGAAACTTATGCCGTTTAGTCATGGTGTTGTAAGGACCACCAATGTTTAAAAGTTCAATATTTGCTCCATAATAAGTATATACCACATTGATGTATTGAACATGGTTGGTAGGAAGGATTCCTTTCTTGCTTTTGTACGAGTGGATTTTCTTTTTTTTTTCAAACTTACTTCTTATCATTTCTTGGCATTTTCTTGTTGTTGTGCAACATTTTTCTAATGCTACCCAATGTCCCTTGGTGTCTCCTTGACACTACCTAATGTACCCATGGCATCCATGTTGGCCTCAAATGTCTTCCTACTACCTAAGTTGTTTTTTCTTGATATCCCCCAACATTTTCCTAACATTGCCCAAAGTCTCCATGTCATCCCTCAACATCTTCCCAACTTCCCCCCAACCCCTAAAATATATACATTCTTGAACCCCCATCCCTTGGGAAATATTGTTTTCTTTTATGGGCATGCAAGTACCCAATGTCCCCAACCGTCTCCCCAACACTACCCATCATCCCAAACGTTCCTCAATGTCTTCTTAACATCCCCCCCTTGTCAGGAAAAAATAATTCATGCTGTCCTAGTCATTGTGGAGCATGGACAAAATGTCTCCAAACCTTTAAAAAATATATCGAATCAAAATAATTCCAAGGATACACTATTCAAGACATCCCTTGAGTCCCAAATTCATCCTTGAGACATCCCCAAAAAATGGGCTATTGACAACCTTGGAATCAAATATTCACCAATGACCGGAGTGATGTACTCAAAGCTTGTGATCTGGTTATTGATTGCATTAATCGAAATACATCAAATTGCACTAGTTCAAGTGATAAGCTTGGAACTCTTCCTTTTTCATCATATGAGAACTTTTCCAATGTTTTTCTCCTACAAATAAGAGATCCACCAAATAAAAACACATTATGTTATCACATGCACTAATTTTGTAATCAGCCTTAGTTTATTTGCACCAACCATCCACAATTGTCATTTGTAAATTTTGCATAGATGAAAAAGGATCCTTTTTCATATGCCCATGTGATCAATTACATCATTATCATCAACCAAGAATTGTCATTTTTGCTACAAATATTGTATACTTAGAAATAATGGCTATGTTGTTTTGTTTTGTTAATGTAACAACAATTTATTGATGAAAATCTTGGCATAAGTGTGACCATTGAGCTTCTTCAAAGTATAGTGTTACTGTTTTTCCCCATCTATTACCCATGATCTAGGCCCATCACCATCTTTTGAAATGTTGGAAATAGTTTAGCAATATGCAAGTTTATTTTTGCTAGAAATGTTTGATTTTAAATTTGCATAAAAAACTAGCACAAATTTTCTAATGTATTTGGAGAGCATGTTCTAAGCGAATTTGTTCCTTCACAAAAGGTGAGGCATTTTGAAAAATGAAACATTCACTTTGAAAAACATTTCACTTTTTGCAACATTTTACCTTTTTTTAATGGTGTTTTATGTCAAGTAATGCTCTCAAAGTAGGCATTCCTAAAACAAATAGGGTTCTCACAATTCATCATCCCACATTTGTGGGATTCTTTTGTTCTTCAGCCATCAGCAGATTGGTCATGTGTTTTACACCAGGTAAAGCCCATGGATGAGGGATCTACAAGAGTTTGGGACCTGCCCTAGGCTCCTACCTTGCATAGGCCCTTTATTCTCGAAATCCCCTATCCCAAGGTCCTTACACATAAAACACTTGGAGAAATTTTCGAATTGCATGTGGAAATACTTTATGAGCATGAATATCCCTCCTAAAAAACATGAGGGACATTATTCTGACTAGTAAAAAATTAGAGGGATCTTACACCTATATCCTAAGCTTTAATAGTAGGTTATACCCTAAACCCTCCCTCCCTTACAAGCCTCATGATCTAAATATGTTTAGGTTGACAATAACTTGAGCCTCCTGCGTTACCATTGGTAAAGCCCAAGAGTGAGGGACATTCTCAAAATGCAGAGCTTGACCTAACTACCACCGTCTCCTAGACACCTTATTTGGGGAATGCCCCTTGCGTAGGGCTTTACCCTACACTGACAAACCTAAACTCATTCTTAGCCTCTTTAGACTCATCACAACTTACTTGAGACATTAGACTATTTTCAAGGCAGTTTGTTACATGCTTTTGCAGGCAAGATCATCTATTTCACCCAAAGTCAATTCTGCTATTTAGCACCTCTAATTATTGTATGTGAAGCAGCTAACCCCCAAAGGTTGGTGGAGGAGTGGCCAGTCTCACCAACCTTCTATCACCACACTAAAAAGCTTTTGATCTTTTAGAATTGATTGTACCTAGCATTCCATATAGAAAAATGTAACATCGAATTTCATTACTCCTATGGTTACTTGTTCAATTGTTCAATTTTGCTTTCAATATCTCATTTAACTTCCAGACTTAGCATGCACCTCAAGTATTCATGGTAACTTCCATACTCTCAGCAGTTCTGAAACATAACTAGTTGTACATGAGCTCTGAGGTTATGGGACACTTAAGAGGGTGAGTTATGAAATTCAACCAACCAACAACCAGGAATGTGCAGAGATATGAGGGACATACAGAAATGTCAACAGACAACAAGATTCATGACATATTTCAATAGCTTCCTATTATGTTAGAGAAACACTCCCTACAATCAGTTATGATTTAATTAACATGGCTCTAATACCATATTAAAGCTTGATCAATATCATATATAAACATAAACCTGAAAGAGATAAAAGAAGAATGAGTTTTCATCATAAAATGCTATGGAGCAACCCAAGTATTTTCTGTCAAAAAAACATAACCCTCTATAGAGACATGTCCTTTGTGCAACCCTGGACTAATTCTTAACTATTATGACAAATCAAAGTACTTTAGGCTTTTTTATTTAATCCTTTGCTGTTTTATAATCTGCATGAAAAGACATTAATTATTCCCTAGATTCAAAACCAGAAAATTCAAGCTTGTAAAACAATATGAACATTAAAAAATGAATTCATTATAGAACAAACATGTTAAAATTGTCCTATATTTTCATACCCTAGAATCTTCCAAGAATGTCAAAATAATAAGATATTAAATACCACTAAACTCTAGATAAAGCCCCACTAACAACCAAAACCTTGTTCACATTGAAATGAGTTCTGAACAAAACAAATATTTTCAGAAGAATAATTTAACACTTTATGTGTGTTTTTAGATCAATGTCAGAGATTATCAACCCTAAATAGATTCACACAAACAAAGCCTTGCACAAATATAGAATACATATTCACTTGTGGACATTAAAAATTCAACCCCAAAAAAAGAAAAAAGAATGGAAAAATTGGAAACAATTAGATAACACAAGGTCAGTTCTCATATACCTACAAAAAGTCTCAAAAGTAAACCCTAAACACAAGCTCGAGGAGCCCAAGAGTCAAGTGGTTGTCATAGTGCAATGGAAAAATTTAACACTCTGATATTCCTCAGATATTCTGTTTGTGATTAATTACATAGCGGAAAGCAGTATGTTAGATAAGGGTCTGCCTCCACACAAATCTGTAAGCTCAAAACATTGAAGGTCTGTCTGTTGCATACCACTTTGGCCCATCTCTCAAAACATAATGACTTGCACCCATGAATTCTGCAAAATACAACACCAGTCAACAAGGTAGATCTTACATGAAATAGTCATCATGTTGAAAGTCTGCACAAAAGAATAATTTTTTTCAGACAGACCAGATTGATTTTCTGTTTGACTAGAAAAGTCACCATTACTAACAACCCTAAGAAATGAAAGTAAAATGCTACACTGAATACGAAGAGACAACCAACAGACAGAGAGAGGTATAGGACATGCCAATATTTACAACTTGCACATGTGTGTTGTCTGCTCCTGTCTTTGCACGAAGGCATTGTCCAATTTTCCACCTACCCAGTGTATGCAGCCACCTGCACAACACAATGCCAGTTAACTTGTTTGCCAGAGGGATGTTACTGTAAGGACCAGCCAATCACATGAAGCCAAGTTTCTGTGCAGTTCACCGTCTGAACCATTTACTATCCAACAAGACAGTAGAGGTTCAGAGTAAGCAATGCGACAGAATGATGCTCAGTCACACCACTTGTATTGAAGCATTAAGAAACAACAGACAGACCACAAGAACAAGAATCTTCAATTTGAGCTTTTACAGTCAATGTTAGCATGAGGACTGAAAAGCCAAAAAAAAGAACAATAAATCATGGCACCATTAGGGTTGATGAATCTGAAATGCTTTTTGCGGCATTCAATATTCATGAAGTGCATATTAGGGTTGCAGAAGCACACTTCAGCTGCTACAACCAAGTAAGTAAGAAAAGGGTAGACAACAGCAAAAGAATGGAAGCTGGTCAAGTTAGGGTTGCAAATCTGAAGAAGAATGGATGTATACTATGGCAGCAGCAAAAGTTTTGGAAGCAGAAAAAGAACAAGGACAATGGAGAATGATGACATTAGATGGAGATTAAGGGTTGCTTGTGAAGTGCCAAAGAATCTGCTGTTCACATCACTTCTATCTGCCAGACAAACGAAGGCAAACATGTCTCTGAAAATGAAGCCCTCTTTTCTATCCACAAACCTGACAAAAGCCATGCGTTCAAATTCCATGGTTTTAAGTCTAGGGTTTAAGTCAGCTTGCAGCTTGGGTCTTGAACAAAAAGAAATTTGCAGAGCTCGCATTCTTGTACCTCAAATGGAGGGTTCCTTTTTGCCAAAATCAGGAAGGTGACCGAGGAAATTTCCGTTCAAAGTTCCGACAGCACGAAAACGTCGTTCCTCTGGAATATACTTGAAACCAATGATCTGCAACCGCACGACAGCATTGACACCAATCTCATTCCCAGACAGATCCTTCCAACGATTGAAAGTCGCCACCTCCGCCGGCCGGAACTCAAACCCATTCATCTCGCGACTTGCCACCATGATCTCATCCAAAGGACCACAATCCGCAAAGAAACCCATACCGGTAACCTTGGAAACCTGAGCCTCCACGATCTCCTTCACCACCGGCATGTAAACGATACACTTGAAATCGATCCAGTAGACCACAGATCCACTTCCGGAGCGGATGACACCTTCACTCAGATTCTCGATAGTGGTAACCGCGACGTAGTATCCATGATCCTCGGAGCATCTCAGCGTGTCAAGGTCAAGGAGCAAGCGACGGAATACTGCCCGTCGGGTATGCAGGTGGTTTCCAAGCTCATGCGGCACCAGCACCACCTGCCTTCGCATTGCGATCTCGAAGAACATCTCGTCAACAACTGCCGCTGAGGCAATGTACTCGTCGAACTGCGCCTTCTGTGCGTGCGCGACAACACTCTGGGCAACAGCGCTGTGTGCAAGGGAACGGAAGCTCTTGATACCTACCTACCTACCTACCTACAAGGCACTATTGCCGAGGCTACTGTGCTGCAAGTGGAAGGAAGGTTTTGGTACCTACTAGGTACCTAGCGCGAGTGTGCGTACGCGACAACACTACAGTGCGGCCTTTTTTTTTTCACTGGCGAAATTTAGCCAAAAAAGCGAAATGAAGAGATTTTGGAGGGTTTCCATTCCCAGAAATGAGGAAAAAATAAAATAAAATCGCCGGTGACATTTTTTTATAACTGGCGAAATAAAAGACTACAAAATCGAGAATGAAGTGATTTTAGAGGATTTCAATTGCCAAAATGGAGAAACAAATTATTAGAAATTGCCAGATTTCTATGTTTTGTTTTCAGTGTGCAATCATGAATATAGAAGGTTAATTAAAGAATTGTACTCCACGTCTAGTGCATAGCCATATTTGGCTAAATTTTCCTAGGGATGATCGCCAGTTTTAGACACCCTTCGCTGGATGATCGCCACTTAGGCTAGATTTTTTTTAATTATAAAACAAACCCTACTATTGTGTGCAAGGGAAGGTGTCGGTAGGTACCTACTAGCGCGAGTTGGTAGGTATGTAAAATCGCTGAAAACGTCCAGCTCCGAAAAGTGCCGTTTGTTCGCACTTGTCGCACCAATGATTGCAGAGTAGTTAAATTAGCTTTTTACGTAGGGAAAAGTTAAGAGTGACATTTTTGCAGTTTTACTATGTAAATTCGTACAGACAATGGGGTGGCCGCGGCCCCTGTCCTTTTTTTTCTTTTTTTTCCAATTTTGTAATGTCGAGAATTTTGCGAATTTGCTTCCAAAAAATTAGCAAAATTAGTTAAACTTTCAAATCAAAACAAAAGAATTCCAAAAACTTCCCAACTTGTCCTCCACATTTTGTCAAAATGTCAACAATTTTTTTTGGAAAAAAAATACTGCTGAGCTTGATTTTCTTTTTCTTTTTTTAATTTCAAATTTATGACACAATTGAAGTGGTAATCATCCATAAGACGATTTAGCCAAATTTGGCTACAAAATTATGGGAAAAAATATTAATCACCCTTCTATGTTTCTTGGTACCATTTTCCTTGATATAGAATCTAGAGATTTCTATTTTTCAAAATTCAACAATTAAAAACCCATATAATGTTTACTTTTTCCATTTTGAAAAAGAATTCACTAGCAAACAAAATAAATTTCATTTGAGTAATAATCAAAACTTTTTTAAAAAAAACAATCTAAAATTTATTAATGAATGAAGTTTGTTTGTTTTGTTTGTCACAATGAGATCTTGTGACCGAACAAAAAGTCACTATAATAATGTGAACGCAATGGGTTTTAGGGTTTCGTTTTTTTGTTTGATCGTTGTCAATGGTCGTCAACTCTTTGCGCGCTTACAACAAAAATTATTCTATTACTGCTGCAAGGAATGCATGGGTAGGCGACTTTGTTTATTTGTGTGTTATGGAGAACAAGAGTTGCGTTGAGCAATGGATGGTGAAAGGAGCGACTGCATTGAAGAAGGTTTGCAGAATGGATGATGGGAGGTAAGAATAAAAGGCAGTGTGAAAGAGAAGGGCGGAAGGTTCTTTCTAGTATGCAAATTTTCTTGTTGTTGCAGTTTTCAAACTATTAGGCTAGTAGTTGATGAACTTTGTTGCGCCAATGACTTAGCAGAATAGTTGTTTAGATCAATGTAAGGATGGATAATAGTTGTTTAGATCAATGTAAGGATGGATAATAGTTGTTTAGATCAATGTAAGGATGGATATGAGGGGTTGATGTTGAGGTATGATGAAGAACTAATGGGTCCGAGCTATGGAACTAAGGGGCATATAGAAATCAAGGAGCATTCGAGAATGGGGAGTTTGTGTTGCATACCTTAGATGTATGTTATAGATAGTTGACAAAGTGAGTGCTAGAAACCTCGAAGGGGTGTTCTTAGGGTGGGCAGAATGAGACAAACAAGATCAAGAATGAAAAGAAACTTGAAGAGAGAAATTTGTCGTGCATTCTTGCATAAGAATCTGTCCTATTGAGTGGCTTTAGACGAGCTGGTACCTACTGCTCAAAGTCAAGTTCTTCAAAAGCATTTAAATTCAAGGGTCTCTAGGTTTTTAGGTTTTCAAAAAAGAAGGTACATTGCATTGATGCATTCAGTGGGAAAGTGGTTAGCGGCTCATATGGACCAAAAGAACCTTTAGAGTTTTGACTTCAAAGGCCATACCTCAATAGATTCTTGATTTTTGGTAATATGCATTGGAGTTGGGTAACGAATGGTTCATGGCCATTAAAGAAATGTATGTTGGAGATTTAGACATATGTAACAAGTCTGCCAATTAGAAGATAGGAGAGTTGGTTTTGTTAAAACCAATGAATGTTAGCAGAAGCCCTTTTTGACACTAGTACAACAAAAATTCAAAAAATGTTATTTGTTGTAGGGTGCTAGAAATTTTAATTTTGTTTAGATCTATTGTATGTAATCAAGTTCATTCTTTTAATTTTCCACTTTCTTTTGGTTACAATCTCCCAAACAATAGCAACTTTTGCCCCCACTCTTGGTACAATTGAAAAGCCCTCCAAGAGTAGGGGGGCATCAAGTTGGTTTCATAATGTTTTGACCTACATTGGAAAAGTTGTTAAACATTGAACAATGTTTTCAATGAAAATTATGACATTAATTGATTCATATTAGGTATTCCTTCAATTATAATTATAAAAAGTTTTCATTTTTTAAGCAAAATGTCTATTAACACTAGTGATGGGTCATTCTTTCTTTCCTTCCTAGTTACAATTTTTGAGTATTGAAAATAAATTATTGATATCATTTTGTACCTTTTGTTTTAAATATTGAATTGTCCTCAAAACTATATTTCACTAAACTTGATGTGGTTTATATAAAGGATGTCCTATATTGACTACCAAGTGGTGAATTTTCACATTTTGGTGAAATAATAAAAATAAAAAAGAATATGTTGTGGCAATTCCCTTTTTTTAAATTGCCAATAATTCAAGGGAAAAAAACTTGATTTGAGTCATTTGACTATAAGATATTGGGCCCAACTTAAGCTTTGCCATAATTTGTACTAGACAAAATACCACATACCTATCAAAATATGGCTTCATTCTAGTTTTATGAATATGTTTATGTGTTTGTTTATTCTATATGCTTAAATTTTTTATTCAAACATATACCTATTACATAACCTTATGGAGGGTCAAATTTCAAGAAAATATATCATAAGATACTAATAATTTATTTCCTAGTTCTCTTTTCTTGTTTCACCATTATTAATCATTCATTCAATTTTCATGTTTACACTTGCACTTAAACTATACATACTTAGACATGAAGATTGTTTTCAACTACAACTATTGTTGCATCTTGTGTCCTCAATATTTTTCAACTATTCCACTATAACAAAAAATTATGGATGGAAACTTTTTAGGGTTATTGTTTGGACACCATCAAGTTCATGGCGTTAAAAATTGTATCTTGTTTTGTTGTCTTATTATTCATTGAAAGGTATCCTCAAGGAAACCTTGATGTGGAGATAAGCTTGTTGTTAATTTTGTGCAAAAGTTTAGGGATTAATATAATGTTTATCGTTTTATTCTTGAATGGAGGAAAATGGTGCGAGTTGTGGAGCAAGGGAACAATGCGACTACAAATAGGCGCGAAATTTGGAAAATAAGTGGGCAGGATTGGTTTTGTGTGTGTTAATGAAAAGAATAATTTAGAATGTTACTATGTGTTGAAGGGAAAAATTGCCCAAAAGTAGTAGGTTGTGAAAACTTTTTGGAAGATTGATATTACATACTTTGTTGTGCAGTTGATCTTTTAGAAAGAATATGTTTGCGTTTATGTATTCATGTCAATGATCAGGGGGATGATGAGTAATCCAAGGATTTTGTGAATGACCTATCGACAAAGGAACATGTTTGAATGATTTATTGTGGTGGGGCTATTGAATGTCTTATATGAAGGAAGAAAATACCCAACAATCTAGGACCTCCAAATGTGTGCTTGTGCTATTCAAGTGGGTTTGGCATGAGTAGTCTTGTGAGTGTCAAAGCAACATTTGTCAAACTTCCTAAGTCGGTTATGTGGAGTAATTGGGAATCAACATTCTTGAATCGGGTTTCATGTCTTTTCTAGAGGTGTAGTTGGGTGTTTGTATGGGATTCATGTGCAATAGTTGGTGTGGAGAATGTTTGGGTGAATCTAAGGTCATTTGTGTGAAGATTTTTGTTGTTTGATTGTGTTGAGGTTGAAAAGAAGCTCCATATATGCCAATTTGGTCTGTTGAAGTTCAATAGAGTGAAATCGAAAAGGTCTAACCCATGTAGACCTAGTTTTAATGTAATTGAGGAACATTATACATATAGACTTCATGAATATGTATTATTGGAAATTTAATGGGTACATTATTGAGTTTGTGAATAGTTGATGTTCAATAGTGAATGCACATTTTATGTGTCCTTTGGGAGTTCATTAAAACCCTCTTTTTGGTTACACTACATCTTGTATTCATGTTGTTGAAATGCATTTAACCCTTTTAATTTTGTCATGTTTGCAATTTGTGTTGTACATGTTACAAACAATGTCACAATTATTCTACAATTGAAAAATTTCAAGTCTTTCTTGTTTCAGGGGTTATTATTTGTCATGGAAGGTTTTCCATATAAGGAATTGAAAGTTTGTGGTTTTTTAACGACTTGGAGATTCAAAGGATACATGACAATTGAAAAGCCAATATTTGAAAGCACTTACAAAGGAAAGGGAGGTTGGTATGGAAAATCAAGCACTTAAATTTTTACAAGGAGTACATTTTTCAACATTGATGTTATTGAATTTCACATTTTCAACATGGCCACAACATATTTAGAAACAACTTATTGAATTAGAATATTTGTTAATTACATATTTGTTTTATGTTTAGATGATCTATTTGGTCATGTGGCTTTGGAAGGTTATGCTTAAATAAATGATTGTTCATGGATTGTTGGTTGCATAAGCCTTACACACATGAATAGTTGATAAGTTGCCAAATTTTCAATCGGTTCATGTTGTAGTTATAGTAAATGGTTAAGCTTTAGCATTAGAGTTTGAATTCAAGCCCAAGAATGATTTCTTTGATCCAAATGAAAGAAGTAATGTTTACTTAATACAAATCATTTCAATGTTTCGATGTTTTCAATATGTGGTAAAATATTCAAAAATGAAATATGTAATAATGTATTACATTCCATTTGTTAACAAAACATAGATAAATAATCCTTCTAGATGAATTGTTTTCAAACACTTGCTCCAAAGCTTGTGATACTTTTATAAAGAATTAAAACAAATAGTTGGTTAAATTTACATATATGGTATGGCCCCCGGGCTTGGTCATTCCCTAAATAATGGGCCCTTAAGGCTAAAGGCCAAGATCAATAACAAGCCCTAAAGCCCCTTATTTTGGGAATGGCATAACCTAATTTTTTTTCTAGCAAAATTTTGCAAATGTGCCACCTAGAAAGTTGTTTTGTGATACCATTCGCATAATTTTTTTAAATCTCAATTGTTGATTTCATTAGGATCCTAACCATTCCATTTTGGATGCAAGAGGGAAGCAATTCACAATCAAAGACTCTTCCTCCCATTCTTCGCTTGTATGGTTTTGAGTGCAAATAGACCACGATCACCTCTTTACATATGTCCTTGCCATGTTTCACCAAAGCTTCCACTTGAAAAAATTAATGTCACAATTAATGTTAATTAGGTACCTAAATTATTGGGTAGGAATCATGCTTCTAGATCCAAGTATATGAAACTTACCCTAATCCAAGTTCATTTTTTGGAACCGAGTAGAACCATAACCAAGAGGTTTCATCAAAGTTTTAGAATCGAGGTTGAGTTGACCTCGAATTCTAAAAAGTTTTAAAATTAGAAACCACAAACTTACAAAATATCACAAAATCTCAATATAATCTGTGCAAAAATTGTAAAAACTATGTTTATGCAAAATCTATGGGTTTTAAAATTTCAAATGGCACAAAAAAATATACATATTATTTTTACATAAATTATATGTCTTTTTTACTTGTGATGTCTTGATATAAAATATGTATAATTTATTTTTAACTAAATCTGTGCAATTATTGTGATGTAATTTTGAAAAAAACTATGCAATTTTGTATGTATTAAATATGAACATTCACATATAAATATTTAAGACAATGAATATGTACAAATATCATTCATATTACCATAGCATGAAATTTGTGTGATTTTTGTGCAAATTTATGAAAATTAGATTTGCATGAAATTTGTACAAACTTATAAAGTTTGATAAGTTTGAGATGGGGCTAGACTTGTGGTTTGATTCCAAGTTATAATTTCAACCATAATCAAATTGGGCTGGTTCCCCCAAGAAAAGATTTTAAAGTGAATATTTTAAGTTTTATATTTTATTTATTATGATTTATGTTTTGTTATTTTATTTTTTTTCCCACCTATGTAAACAAAAGAAACCACTTGAAAGCTCACAAATGTGCAATATCATTTCTTACAATATGTAAAATCTAAAAAGATTAGAATTCAATCTCCCTAGCCTTGTCTGTAAATTTGAAAGTATTAAATATAGATATCATCAAGTGAAAATTGTTGTATCATCACATATTGTACAAAAATTTGGTCTGCATGGATGCAGAATGAATTGTTAGTTTTTTTTATTAAAAAAAATCCATGTAATCCATTTACTATACATCTCAATTTTTTATATCATCATTTTATGCTACTCAATTTTTTTTGAACGCTAAGATACTACCTCAAAATAATGCAAGGTGTCAACTATACCCATGAAAAAAAAGTCAGATTGGTTGCCAACGATGCCTCCTCTACCCAACATGTGTAGGCAACTTGGAGACACTGTGAAATTGGGGGGGAAAAACCCTGAGGTACCCGACTCCGACCTTAAACCCTAAACCCAATCACGTTCCCATGTGTTCCCGGTAATTCGTGCGAACACATGTATTGTACGTATGGTGTATACGTAGAAAGAACCATGAAGAAAAAGAGTAGACGTGGAGCGACTTGGATCGAGTCTTTGCCGGATCCAAATGCGATTTCGATCCGTTTCTCGCAGAATTTACGCGCAATTTCGATCAGTCTTTTTGCACAATCTGCGAACTATTTCATTCTGAAGAGAATCCTTTTTTATCTCCTCTTCAATTCGAGCTCTTTCATGTACTGTAGTTTCGATTCTGTCGCATTTGCCATTTCTTCAAGCTTCAAGCTTTTGCTGTCTGTGGTGTGTGTGCGCGCACTCTCGAGGTGTTCAGGTCTTTTGGTGTGAGAAAGAAATTTGAGAATCAAGTTGAGAGAATTTGGGAAGAAAGTTGTTTGAGTTTTGTAGTGTGTGTTGCGGGCGGGGCTGGGGGGATTTCATCAACAATGGCTGTGATGGCGAGAAATGGGATTGTAAACTTGGGAGTCGCCTCTGCTACGTCGAGGAGTACCTTCTTCAAAACAGCTTCTTCTTCTTCCTCTTCTTCAACTGCTTTTCAAGGCCAGCTGGTGATGCCACATTTGTTAGACTGGAAGCAGCTACTAGATTCTCAATCCCTAATTTATGTAGTGAGGAAGAAGAAACAGCTGTCGTCGTCTGTTGCAGGTGTTGGGTGTGTTGCCCAGATTCCTACGAGCTCTTCTTCCAGCAGTGTGGCAGATGACGACGAAGTGAAGGAGAAGAAGAAGAAGGCAGACGCATATTTTGCTTCCGATTCGAGACCCATCGTGTTGTTCGATGGTAAGCTCAATTGCGGTTTTTTCCCACCCCCTCCGTCTTTTTTCTTGCTTGATCTCCTTTCTGCTGGGCACAGTGGATGTAGCAGAACTCCACCACCACGCCGCTTGTGAGGATTTTTTTGGTGCAGGAGCTGGCTGTAAAACCCTAACTCTTGTTGTCTGTTAGGTATTAGTTCCATTTCGTTTCAGATTTTCTGACTTGTTTCTTGGAGCAATGTTTGCTAGGGTTCTGGAAGAGCCTCAATGGCATAGAGCGAACTGCACATGTCTGCAATTCTTGCAAGCTCTCTTTGAGTGGCATCCAAGTATATAGTTTTTCTTGGCAAAAATTTGTTTTGAAATGGATGCAAATGCCTGAAACTCATGGTAATTTTTCTTTGTGATTTGATTGGGGAATCAGGTGTTTGCAATATGTGCAATGGTGGAGTGAATTTTGTTCTTGACAATGACCCTGTTGGGTATCTTCTTCTTCTTCCCCTTGCCTTGTTACACTTAAGGTCATATGTATCCATTGCAGACTTGTTTAGTCTTGAGAGTCTCTCTGGTTCAAAGAAAGGAATGTACAGTATACTTTTTGGTATGTTCTTCAACTGTGCTCTGTTTTGGAACTTGGCCACCACATGGTTTGATGACAACTTTCAATGACCATTTTGCAGCAATCATCACAGATTTTGGGCCTATGTGTCTATGTGAAATTCAGGCTCGGAATTCTCTCAATTCTATCTGGATTAGGTCAAAAGATTGGCCAATTAAAGTTTAAATAAACTGATCCCATGATAAAGAGAAGCAGTTTAGGACTGCAGCTTGGAAGCTTTAAGGATTTGTTGAAGGGTTTTGGGCATCAAACAAGTCTGCAATCAAAGGATTGTCAGATTTTAGAATTCAGAGACTGCACAGTGATTACATGCTCAGGTCTGACTGGTGGTACTTTGCCAATGACAGCCGACTCCGATTTGCAGCTTTGCAAAGTGAAGCAGGAAGAGCTCTCTTGTTGCGATCAGGCAGGGCACCTGATGATATCTCCAGTTTGGTCCTTGTTGAGAAAGACAGGTTTCTTCTTCTATGGTTCTATTTTATTGTGGGATAGCTAAATTGGTTTCTTCTTCTATGGTCCTATTTTTATTGTGGGATAGCTAAATTGTCCTTGGATCAAAACTTTACAAGACTCTTAAATGTACATCCAGTTGCATGAACCCAAAAATACTGGCCTTCAGATTAGTAACAACAACCCGTTATGAAACTTTGGATTGAAAAACTTGTGTTTGTGTCTGTGTTTTTGCAGGTCATACATTAAGTCTGAGGGAGTTTTACGGACAGCTCAGTATCTCCAATCCCTGTTTCCTCCAATTGCCAGCATTGCCTTCCTTTTTCCCTTGTAAGTTCCCTGACATTGTTAATCATGCAATATCGCTGGACTGATCTGACTCAATATTTAGTTCCATTTTGAAGGTATTTTTAGTTGCAATTGTCCTTAGTTTTGTTTGGAATTTGGCTGAGTTTGGTGCAAATGTGCAAATTCTCATGAGTTCAGTGCAAAAGTGAAAAATGCTGTGCAAAATGGATATCATGAACATTGAGAGCTATTGAGAGTAAGTTCAAAGTCTTTTATGGGATGATCTTTGTCCATATGACATGTGAAATCCATTGCAAACAGGAAAATGCATTAGCCATAAATGACTAACCATATAGATTTGATCTTCATTATACAGTTTCAAATATTGGGCTCTGTTTTCTTGAATGCCACAGATTCTTCAGAGACTTTGTATATGAAAGCATTGCTGACAACCGTTACTCAGTCTTTGGACAAACAAATGTGTGTCGAATGTCAGATGCACAATTCAAGGAGCGCTTCATTGAGTAACCTATTTTTCCAACTCGAATAGTTTGTACATCAACAAATGGTGTATAATTTAAAACCTTGAAATATCAGGAGCACATTTCCTGGCCTGGATTTGCCATCCCATTCATAAACAGTTTGGCTAGGAATTTTTCATGTACATTACAGTGTAGTATTATAAAGGATTTACTTGCCCTTTTCAGCCTATTCAGAGGTAATTAATAGTGCAGAACATTTCCACTTTCTTGCCACTTGCCGATTCTGTAGTTGGACAGAGAAGTGCAAAAACTTTAATTCAAACTTAAGGGATTTTGTACAAATTTTTATTTTCTGGTGTTGTTTTTGCTATGTAGGATGTGTTGGCGATTGAGAGCTGAAAATAGAGATGACAAAAACATAAATTTACTATGAGCTCTCCACTCAATCTTAGGATCATACAAGTTACAAACTTCATGATCTGGTCTGGTGTACTCCTAAATAGGAGGTGAACATCCCTTGCAAATGTTTGTGTTATTTGTAAATTCATTGTATCTGGTGATGAAATTGGACAGGAGATGAAATGTCTAACAGTGGTCAACCAAGAAAAAGGGAAATAATAGTGTCCCAAACCCATTTCTGGAAATGTGCGGCCAAATGAGTCTGGTCTCCAATGTCTATTTTTGTGTGAAGAACGAGCAAGCTTGGGTTTTGCTTGCTTCAATGTGTGCATGATAAGTGAGTGTGTGAGGGTTCAAGCTTTTGACGAGAGAGTTGAAGGTCATGAAGGAAGAGCTAAAACTTGTGAAGCTAGTGACTGTAAGTGAGTGTGGTGAAGTGGATTTTTGCAGCCCTAGAACCTGGCACAAGAAACTATTTTGTGCTTGTTCAAAAAAACAAAAGGTATGGAGCTGTGTTGACCTGGTGTACATGGAGAATTTCTTGCTTATGAACCCTGAGTAAAGGTGGAAGTTGTCTTCATTGAATGAAGGGTGTGAAGCAAACAGCATGTTCATTAAGTGACTACAAATTGTTCCAACTTCAAGGGAGCTCCTGAGTTTTGGAGGTGAAGATTAGGGTTCTACAATAAAATTACATAAAATAATCTAAGGTGGAATAGCTTAAAATAACCTAGGTTAGAATAGCCTAAGTATATAATGGAAAATAACTTATGGTAAAATTATTTAGAATAGCTTAAAATAGCCTAAGATTAAATAGCCTAAAATAACCTAAGGTAGAACAATTTAAAATAATATAAAGGGGAATAGCCTTGAATAGCTAAAAATAGCCTACAATAGTTGATAGTATTTCAAGGTGGAATAGTTTTATATAATTTAAGGTGCAATTGTCTAAAATAGTCAAAAGTAGCCTAGTGCAAAATAGTTTAGAATAGCCTAGGGTAAAATAATTTAAAATAGCCTAGAATAGTAAAAAATGATCTAGGTTAGAATAGCCTAAAATAGCTAAAAATAGCCTACAATAGTCTAGGAATAGCATAAGAGCCTAGCTTAAAGTAGTTTACACATAACCTTGGTTAACTTACATTAGCCTAAGAATAATTTTAAAAAGCATATGAAACATGTAAAGTAAGGTAATAAGTTAACATAGGTAGTTACCTAGGTAGGTTAGGAAGAAAATGTGGATAGTAATATATGGTGACAAATAATTTCACTTATTTGAATAGTGGTTTAATGGTTAAAGACTTATTTTGTAAGCATGGAGGTGATTGGAGGTGAAAGGTTCAAACCTTCACATTAGTACCTTAAGTTGGTGGGCTAGGTTCTTAGCTTATACTAGATGGTTTAGATTAACCTAGGTTTTTTAAGTGCCTAACCTAGGTTTTTAGGTTTTTAAGTGTTTAACCTAACCTAATCTAGCCTAGCTATGAATTAAGAGGCTAGTCGAATGAACTAACTATTAACAAATTTGATTAACTATTACTAAATTCACTTATTCATAGTAATTGTTCCTTATTGATTAGGGGGTTGATCACCATGGTAAATTTTTACAAGTTCACTCAAATTTTAATGAAACACATAATGAGCTTGGTTATAATGTAATAGTGCTTGTTGTGAAGCTCATAAAAACAACATTATTTGTGGTTAGTTGTAATGAATTGCAAAGGTGAATGACCACTTTTCACCATTTTTTCCAAAACCTTTATAGGGTTCACAACCCCTTTGCCCTTGTCCACAAGTGGCAAAAAATTTCCAAAAAGGTTATGCTATTTAGGATGTGAATTTTGTGTTGAAAATGTATTTATTTACTATATGTAAAGAAGATTCATTTTGTACACACATTTAGTTTCATGTATTTGAAAATCATTGATGAATACAAATGGATAACATTGCCAAAAGTTGGATCACAAAACTAAAGTTTTCATAACTAAGTGTGTTGAATGTGTGCAAGCCCAATGTTGTTAAAAAAACATTTTGACCTTGGTGTCCCTAGTTCTTTCAATCAAATTTAAAAAGTTGGAAACTTTCTAATGTAGGGGAGAATTTTGAAAAAGTTCTATGGTACACTTGATGTTGAAACAAAGGTATTTGGGGACCTCATAGTGTGGCACAAAACCTTGTGATGCATTCTATAGTGCAATTGAAATAGAAATTAATCACTTGTAGTTGTGACTAGAGTCCAAATTAACCATTTTTGCAACTAGATTTGTAACAATCCTATGTATTACCATTGTGGCAAGTGTTAACAATCAAATATGTGATTACATTATGACCAAATTTTCTTTTTTGCAAAAAATCACCAAAACGCCACACTAACTCCACTTTTTGGTGAAAACCCATTCTCTTTTCTAAAACAAGTAGCCAAATTTCACGCATTTGTAGTTTTTTTGGGGGGAGAATGTCACCAAAGGTTTATCTATTCACTACATTTTTAATGGTCCAATACAAAACTATCACTAGTTAAGTAAAAAATATTTGGGCAAACTTGCATTGTTGTTAAATTACAAAACTGAAAAAAATTAACTACAAATACAACACATCCAAATTTTAGTCTAACATGATGATTACAATTTGTGACTATCACAAATCTAAATGAAAAGATTGATGAAAAATGAACATACATCATCCATTATTGGTGGCATCTATTGATAGTTGACAACCAAGTTGTTTTTGTAATTGTATTTGCAAATAATATTTTCTACCATAAATGATTAGACAACATTTGGCATCACTACAAGAAAACCATGGCGTGAATGCTAATAACATCAATTGACAAATTAATGAGCCATTGATGCACCTTGAATAAGGACTTGGGTGGTTGTTTATTCTAAAATATTCTTGAGATACATTAGGAATATTTCATGTTTAATTGAAAAAAATCATTAAAAAGTTCTTTGGACCCAAAAATATATATTACATGTTGCAACCCTAGCCTTGGGCTCGCGACCAAGGCAAGGGGTTACAAGGTTGTGGGCCAAGAAGGAAGCCCAAGAATCATGTGTGAGGCAACTTTTGTCCCTCTACTTCCGGTTCTACAAGGTGATTATGCTTGAAGCACAAATGCTACTAATGAAGGGAAGAATGCAAGTGTAATTCTAGACGTTAGATTGCGCTTGTAGTTGAAATTAAGTAGCCCACCTTCTATGCAACATTTATGATTAGAACTAATAAATAAATCTTTTTCAAGTTCACACACTACACATCCTAGGGCTTCACGTCAAATTGACATTCATTTAGACCAATGTTTAAGACTCACACCATGTTCAACATAGATGTAGACCACTAGTCATTTAAAATGTTGGTTCTCACACATTTGTTATTCAAAGCTGGCTTGCCATAGCTCTTTAGGAAGCTAACAACAAGGCGCATCTTACTACCAAATCCTAGGCTCTACAACTAAACCAGTAAGAAGTTATGCTACAAAACCCGAGAGGGTTTTATAAAAGTGATGATTCAACCTTGCTGCAGACCATTAGTCACTCAAAACATTATTTCTAACACATACATTATCCAAATCCTGTTTGCCTTAGCTTTTTAGAAAGCTAACTACAAGGTGCACCAACCTACTAAATTTTAGGATCTGCAGCTACACCACTAAGGAGTTACACTACCAAACCCGAGAGGGTTTTTGTGAAGGTAGTCGGTTCAACTTGACTGTAGACCCTCAGTCACTAAAAACCTCATTTCTAACACATACCTTGTTCAAATCCGGCT